>Ga0207655_1000783_pt1 | contig 34896 bp, 29 predicted proteins | sample KBSM44metaG_FD_184398 | JGI IMG/M metagenome (GOLD analysis project Ga0207655, IMG submission 184398) | Miscanthus rhizosphere microbial communities from Kellogg Biological Station, Michigan, USA - KBS M4-4 metaG (SPAdes) (version 2) | ecosystem: Host-associated > Plants > Roots > Rhizosphere >... | reverse complement strand
GCATTCCCGGCGGCGGTGCGCTTCAGCGGGCTGTCGTTCTCGTACAACGTGGCCTACGCGATCTTCGGCGGTTTGACGCCGATGGTGGTGACCGCGCTGCTGAAGGTGAGCCCGATGGCGCCTGCCTACTATGTGGCAGGCTTGTGCGCCGTTGGTCTGGCTGTGGGGCTGTACCTGCTCGCCAACAAGCGCTGATCTGCGCTGGGGCTGACTCTCGTTTGCTGCAACATGTTGAAAGACGTGAACAAGGACAGAGGAATAAGTAACGCAGTGACCGACGGCTAGATCGTCAGCCTGAGCCATACAGAGAAGGAGAATCTGTATGGCTCAAAACACACTTCATGACAGTTCCACGGGTGATGTTGTCATCACCCCTGGCTCCTCAGGTTCCAGTAGCGGCGGGGGCGGCTTCTTCAGCATTGGCGGCGGCGGTGGCTTCGGTGGTGGCTTTGGCGGTTCCAGCCGACGTCGCAAGAAGAAGCGTGCCAGAGCGCGTGCTGCTGCCTTGGCGCAAGCAAGAGCCCAGGAGCAGGCTCGCCAAGCGGCAGCCGCAAGGGCTCATGCCGAAATGCTGGCTGCATTACATAGGCAGCAAGTGGAGGCTCATAGCCAGGCACGTGAAGTTCGGCGCGTGCAGCTTGATGCGCATTTCGCTGGCCAGGCGCAAGGCTTGGCACAGGCGCTACAGCAGGAGATCAACGCAGCGCGCAAACGCCCGGAATACGACGGCAGTGAGCGTTGGCAGCTTTACCAGATCACCAAAGCGCAAAACGAAACCAAAGGGCTTATAGCCGCCAAGCAGCTTGAGTTGGCGAATCGGCAGGCGTTGGCCGGGGCTTTTGCTGGCCATGATGCTGATGCAGGTACATACGCCGCCCGACTGGCCGGGCTGGCGACCGCGCAACACATGCAGCAACTGCATCAGGGCTGGGAAACAGCGTACGTAGCGGCCTCAGAGGCTCGTTTGCTGCAGGAGGCAATTGCCCAGCTGTCGCAGCGCTCAGCCGAGCTGGCTGTAGAACATGCCCAACAGGAACAGCTCTGGCGCGCCAGGGAGGCGGAATGGGAGCGTCAGCGGCAATACGCTGAGCTGCGCGAATCCAGAATTCGCTACAAGCAGCAGGTTGACGAAGACCGGCGCCTTGTTCGGCTGAAGGAGGCCGCCACGCTGACCGTGCCAGTAGCGGCTGCGTCGGCTGGGGGCGTGTTGCTTGGTCAGGCAGGCGCGCAGGTTGCGGCTGAGCTGGCAACGGCTATCGAGCAGGCGATTGCTAGCGCGGCCAAGGAAGTGCTGAGGGTTGCAGCTATCCGCCTTGGTCAGGCGGTCGGTCTCTCGGCCACGGCCATGCTGTATTCGCCGGCGCTGGGGAATGGCGAACTGACCGAAGCCCAGCGCAGGCGTCACTTCGAAGGTTTGGGCATACATGCAGACCTGCTGGGCATTGCGCCAGGGCAGGATCTTCAGGCTATCGCCGATGCGGGTGGGTCGGCCCGTCTGGGTCAGCGCATCAAGATCGAGCATCTTCCAGGTGGCAGTGCGATAGCGGTGGCCGCCACAGGCGCCGGAATCGCCCCGGAGGTCCGGGTCAGGAATGCCGTTTACGACCCCGTCACCGATACCTACCGAGTCGAGGCACAGACGCCCGACGGGAAAACCATCGTTCTGGGTAACGCTACCCCGGTGGCGGAAAGCCCGTCCAACGGCCGGATGCTCGCGCTTGAGCCACAAGCTGCAGAGGTTGGCGCTGGCGTGGACCTTCGCTTCGATGACTGCATCGTCTGTATCCCTGGTCAACTGCCCCAGTACTTTTCATTCGTAGTTTCGCCGGCGGGTACTGGTGTTGTCAGCGGTAATGGCCAAGTCGCTGGCGCTGACTGGTGGCCCGCGAATGGCGCTGCCGCTGGCGTAGCAATGCCGGTGCAGGTTGGTAACCAGCTACGCGGCCGCTTGTTCACCGGCATGCCGGCATTCGAAAGCGCGGTATGGCGGGCCATTGCGGCGGAGCAGGGGTTGCTCGGTCAATTCGATGAGGTGAATCAGCGTCGAATCATCAGGGGTTTTCCACCCGTGGCCCCGCGAGCAAGTTGGAGCGGCGCGCGACACGAGTTTGAGCTTCGTCATGTTGGAGCTGTTGATGTTGGCTCTGGGTTGTACAACCTTGACCAGCTAAGAATCCACACACCAGCGGACACTCTAGGCGTGCCGGCAGTGGTCCTGCCGTTCGAGCCGTGGTTCGCCGCCAGTCTGGCCCTTGAGTTCGATGCTGGCATTGTTCAGGGCCAACCATCACGCACCTGGACGCCGTTGGTGGCCCCAGGCGCGGAGCTGCTCGGCCCGACACCCTTGCCGGAGGGGCCGTTACTGCCGGGCATTCTGCCAGGCGATACCTTGGATCCTGTGGGGCCAAGTCTTGAAATACTTCCTGGCGAGAATCCGGACGAGACAGGGGCCATAATTCCTGGATTCGGTGGTGATGTAGATCTGCCGGAGCCTGGGCTGGTTAATAATGAACCTGCAGAAGTCGGAGAAACTGGGAATTATAATGACTTGGAGCGTCGCAGCATAAGGGATGACATGGACGTGGACCACATTCCATCTCAATCCGCATTGAAACGATGGTTACAGAAAAATTTTCCAGACCTGCAACTGTATGAAATATACCAAATACTAAGGCGTGCACCTGCTGTCGTTATTCCTACAGAAGTGCATCGAAAGTACAGCGAAACGTACGGCGGGCGTAACACCAAAGCTAAACAAGCTCTAGATGCCAAAGATCCCTTGTCAGCTATTGGCAGTAATGTTGAAGCACTAAAGAAAGGTTTAATAGAAAATGGAATTTCGCCTGAACGTGTTGAGGGTATCAAGGTGGAGCTTACAGAATTGCTCAAGAAACTGATTAATAAAAGGTGACGCATGAAAAGGATTGTAGCAGTTGAGCCTTGGCTGGAAAGCGTTAACAGGACTTATGCTGATTTAGTTGAGAATGGGCTTGATCCGAATCTGCGACATATCAAGCTTTACCCGGGGGCGGAGGATTTTTACCTAGAGCCGGAGCCGGGTGTTAGTTTTGAGTTTGATTCAGACAGCAAAATGTTAAAAGCGGTGGCTATAACTATCATAAGGCGAGTGGATTTGGCGCCTGAATTTAAAGATTGTTTATCTGAGCCCTACGGTTGTTTAGATAAGAGCGCTGTTAGAACTGCTTGGGGTAGTCCTCTAAGAACGAGCGAGCCGTTGGTAATGCCGGAACCGATAGGTAAGACGGGTGGGTGGGATATGTATCGACTCTCCGGTGCGGGCTTTGGGTATATTGATTTGATTTATTCGTACACTAAGGATTTTGTTGTATCCGGTCTGGTTTTAAGGGGCACGGAAGATGAAGCTTGAAAGTCGACTGCAAGATCACGACGAGCAAAGTTTCTTATCGCTAGTCACTACGCTATGGAACGTTGAGACTCAGAGGTCTGAGCACAACGCTCTCATCGATCATTTCGACCAGATAGTCGGCCACCCCGCCGGTAGTGACCTTTTGTTCTACTCAAACGCCGATGCCGTCGGCGCTATAAACTCGCCAGAGCATATCGTTGCAACAATCAAATCGTGGCACCAGAGAAATGGCTTTCCGGCCTTCAAGGGGCAGCATTTACAGCCGCGAAGAGCGCTTCGAAGCATGGCGAGCGAACAGCGTGCCAGCCAGTCTTCCACTCGCAACCTGGAGAAAGTGCGCAAGTTGGTGGCGCAGGTTCATGCCGCTGAGCAGCAGGCAACGCTGCAGCTTGCTGCACTTGAGCAACAGCTAACCATTGACCCAGTGGCCAGCACGCCGGAACAGCAACTGGCTTTCAGCCTTGCTACGCTGCGTGCTCTGGAATCCATTCAGCACCAAGCTGCGCAGGCAGTGTTTCAACTTGAGCGGTTGCACATGTCGGTCAAGTTCGCACTCGACGCTGCCGTGCGTGATGCTACCAGCCCCTTCCTGGACGCAGCGATTCAGGCCGTGGCGCTGCAAGAAATGAATGCCGGTAGCCAGCGTCATGCTGCGGCCTTGGCCATGGCGCAAGGGCGTCATTCCGTGTTGTACGCTCGCGGTGTGACACTGATAGAACACCTGGAAGCACGTATTGCCCAGTTGGCCAAAGCGACCGGGGCTGGCCCAGGGCATGGGCCTTTGACGTTGGTAGCGGCAGCTGATGCCTCAAACCTGCACCCGGCATTGCTGATGTCGCAGGGCTTGAACGGTGACGTTGCCCAACAGCAACGCCATCTGATCAAGACCGTGCGCTCGGCGGTGGCAGAGCTGGAGTGGCAGGCGACCTCCTTGCAAGGTGACCACCCCGGTACGTATGCGGATTTAATCGAGTTTGTGCAGGGAACCCCAAGCGATGACCCGCGTTTCGGGCTGACGGTGCCACTTGCTGAAATACTCGACGAAGATCGGCAGGATTGGGCCGATCTGGCCGCTGAACGGGCAGAGGTGGATCTGCCCATGCGTCTGTGCTCGATGGTGCGTGGTGCCCGCTCCGGCAGCACCAAAGGTGTAAAACCCTTTACCCGTTACTGTCATGTGCTGATGACCTCGACGCAGGGCCCCATCGTGCCTTCGCGCGTGCGGGTGCGGGAAGCTGGTTGGGATGCGGGTCGGCGGGCTTTCGCATTCACTAGCGAGACCGGGGCGCCTGTTACCGTTCTGTGGCAGAAGGGCAGCGCGCCCTATCCGCCGATAGACATCTCCCGGCCGCCGAGCATTAGCTATCTGCACATGCCCAATGTGCCTATCATAGAGCGCTTCATGGACCTGACGCAGGTTCAATTCGATGACTACATCGTGGTGTTTCCGCCGCAGGCTGGGCTGGCACCGGTATACGTCATGTTCAGGGATCGCCGCGAGCTTTAGCGCCGCCAGTTTCCCAGCGATATCAAGTCAGGCCATCCCGGATAACCGATGATGGCCTTTCATCCAATTGTCACAATGAAGTCATATCGTGTTCATGCGGCCTGCCGATACTTGGGCCCGTTCCATCCAACACCCCAATATTCCTGCTAGGAGCAAGGCATGAAACTGAAGCGTTTGATGGCGGCCCTCACCTTTGCCGCCGCTGGCGTTGCAACCGCCAACGCGGTAGCCGCTGTCGATCCTGCGATCCCGACCTACACCAAGACCACCGGTGTATCGGGCAACCTCTCCAGCGTTGGTTCCGACACCCTGGCGAACCTGATGACGCTGTGGGCCGAGGCCTACAAGAAGGAATATCCGAACGTAAACATCCAGATCCAGGCAGCCGGCTCCTCCACCGCGCCACCCGCGCTGACCGAAGGCACCGCCAACCTCGGCCCGATGAGCCGCAAGATGAAAGACGTCGAACTGCAGGCCTTCGAGCAGAAGTACGGCTACAAGCCGACCGCAATCCCGGTCGCCGTCGATGCCCTGGCCGTGTTCGTGCACAAAGACAACCCGATCAAGGGCCTGACCATGGCTCAGGTCGACGCCATCTTCTCCTCCACCCGCCTGTGCGGTGGCAAGGCCGAGATCAAGACCTGGGGTGACGTCGGTGTGACCGGCGACCTGGCCAACAAGCCAATCCAGCTGTTCGGCCGCAACTCGGTCTCGGGCACCTACGGCTACTTCAAGGAAGAAGCCCTGTGCAAAGGCGACTTCAAGCCTAACGTCAACGAGCAGCCTGGCTCGGCTTCGGTCGTGCAGTCGATCAGCTCTTCGCTGAACGGCATCGGTTACTCGGGCATTGGTTACAAGACTGCCAGCGTCAAGACCGTGGCCCTGGCCAAGAAGGAAGGCGGCGAGTTCGTCGAAGACAACGAAACCAACGCCCTGAATGGCAGCTACCCGCTGTCGCGCTTCCTGTACGTTTACGTCAACAAGGCGCCGAACAAGCCTCTGGCTCCGCTGGAAGCCGAGTTCGTCAAGCTGGTGCTGTCGCAAGCTGGCCAGCAGGTCGTGGTGAAGGATGGCTACATTCCGCTGCCGGCCAAAGTCGTCGACAAGACCCTGGCTGACCTGGGCCTGTCCCACGCGGGTAACGTTGCAAAGAAGTAAGTAATTAAGAAGAGGCCGGAGCCACTGCCCGGCCTCTTCCACGAATTTCCAGTCCGAAGCCAGGTTCCCTGTGCGGCGGGCTTTCGCGCGTCACCACTTTGTAATGTTTTTGTCACACGGGACCGCTAGGGTGTGCGCATGAATGATCTGGCCAATTCCAACATGACCCAAAACTCCCAGCCCGTGCGCATTGATTTCAATACGCCCGAGTTGCAACGCAAGCGCCGCATGCGCGCGCTCAAGGACCGCCTGACCCGCTGGTATGTGCTGGTCGGCGGTCTTGCCGTACTGGCGGCAATCACCCTGATCTTCTTCTACCTGGCGTACGTGGTACTGCCACTGTTCCAGGGCGCCCAGCTGACCAGCAAGAAAGCCCTGGAGCCGACCTGGCTGCAGCAGGATGCCGGCAACCCGCTGATGATCGCGCTTGAAGAGCAGAACCTGGTGGGGATGCGGGTTTCGGACAAGGGCCAGGCATTGTTCTTCGATACCAAAACCGGCAACGCGCTCAAGCGGGTCGACCTGCCGGTGCCGGCAGACACCCAGGTCACGTCGATCAGTACCGGCCAGCCGGGCAGCCCGCTGGTGGTGCTTGGCTTGTCCAATGGCCAGGCGCTGGTGTTCCACCACACCTACAAGATCACCTACCCCGACAACAAGAAAACCATCGCCCCCGGCATCGACTACCCGTACGGCGAGCAGCCGTTCGTGCTCGACGAACAGGGCCGCGCGCTGGAGCACGTGAGCGTCAACGTCAATGGCGACACCTTGCTGCTGGCCGGTTCCACTGGCGCGCACCTGCAGGTGGTCGAGCTGACTCGCACGGAAAACATGATGACCGAAGAGGTCACCACCGAGCAGAACCGTATCGCCCTGCCGCAGATGACCGAAACGGTGAAGAACATCTTCATCGACCCGCGCCAGCAGTGGTTGTACGTGATCAACGGTCGCGCCACGGCTGACGTGTTCAGCCTGCGCGACAAGAGCCTCAACGGCCGTTACAAGTTGTCTGAAAGCGCCGACACTGAAATTACCGCCACGGCCCAGCTGGTCGGTGGCATTTCGCTGATCATCGGTGACTCCAAGGGCGGCCTGGCCCAGTGGTTCATGGCCCGCGACCCGGATGGCGAATCGCGCTTCAAGCAGATTCGTACCTTCCAGATGGGCAAGGCGCCTATCGTGCAGATCGACGCCGAAGAGCGCCGCAAGGGCTTCATCGCCCTCGACGCCGACGGCAAGCTGGGCGTGTTCCACAGCACCGCGCACCGTACCTTGCTGGTCGAGCCGGCTGCCGAAGGCCCTGGCATCCTGGCCCTGTCGCCACGCGCCAACCGCATCATCATCGAAGAAGGCGGCAAGCTGCTGCCGCTGAGCCTGCGCAACCCGCACCCGGAGGTTTCCTTCAGTGCGCTGTGGGGCAAGGTGTGGTATGAGAACTACGACGAACCCAAGTACGTCTGGCAATCGACCGCTTCGAACACCGACTTCGAGCCCAAGCTCAGCCTGTCGCCGCTGACCTTCGGTACCCTCAAGGCCGCGTTCTACGCGATGATCCTGGCCGCCCCGCTGGCCATTGCCGCTGCCATCTACACCGCCTACTTCATGGCCCCAGGCATGCGCCGCAAGGTCAAGCCGGTGATCGAACTGATGGAAGCGATGCCGACGGTGATCCTCGGCTTCTTCGCCGGCCTGTTCCTGGCCCCATACCTGGAAGGCCACTTGCCGGGTGTGTTCAGCCTGTTCCTGCTGATGCCGTTTGGCATCCTGCTGGCCGGCTTCGTCTGGAGCCGCCTGCCGGAGTCGATCCGCCTGCGTGTGCCGGATGGCTGGGAAGCGGCGATCCTGATCCCGGTCATCCTGTTCACCGGCTGGTTCGCCCTGACCATGAGCCCGCACCTGGAAAGCTGGTTCTTCGGCGGTGACATGCGCCTGTGGATCACCAACGACCTAGGTATCACCTACGACCAGCGCAACGCCCTGGTAGTGGGCATCGCCATGGGCTTCGCGGTCATCCCGAACATCTATTCCATTGCCGAAGATGCGGTGTTCAGCGTGCCACGCAGCCTGACCCTCGGCTCGCTGGCACTGGGCGCGACGCCCTGGCAGACCCTGACCCGCGTGGTCATCCTCACCGCCAGCCCAGGCATCTTCTCGGCGTTGATGATCGGCATGGGCCGGGCAGTGGGCGAGACCATGATCGTGCTGATGGCCACCGGCAACACCCCGGTGATGGAAATGAACCTGTTCGAAGGCATGCGCACCCTGGCCGCCAACGTGGCCGTGGAAATGCCGGAATCGGAAGTCGGTGGCAGCCACTATCGCGTGCTGTTCCTGGCCGCCCTGGTGCTGCTGATGTTCACCTTCATCATGAACACCTTGGCCGAGCTGATTCGCCAGCGTCTGCGCAAGAAATACTCGTCGCTTTGATAGAAAGGTAGCGATCCGTGAAAAAGGATTCCCTCAAAGGCTGGTTCAAGAGCGGCGCCCCAGGCGTCTGGATGAGCGGCGGCGCGGTGGCCATGGCGGTGATCATGACCGTCGGCCTGCTGGCGGTGATCGCCGTGCGCGGCCTGGGCCACTTCTGGCCGGCCGATCTTGTCCAGGCCACCTACAAGGTGCCGGGCCAGGCTGATCACATCGTTATCGGCGAAGTGGTGCAAAAGGAAGAGGTGCCGCGTGCCCGCCTCAAGGGCGCCGGCCTGCCGGTACCGGACCAAGGCCCGGAGTTCATGACCCGCGAGCTGATCAAGGTGGGTAACCGCGACCTCAACGGCAGCGACTTCACCTGGGTGGTTGGCGATTGGTTGGTCGACGAACAGCGCCCGGCCGACCTGATCGCCCTGGAGCGCCGCGAGTGGGGTAACTTCTACGGCTACCTGGTCAGCGTCAAGGAACAAGGCCGCGTGGTTGCCGAAGGCCCTGCAGCCTGGACCGAGCTGCAAGCCCGTCTCAAGCGTGCCAACCACCTTAATGGCGAGCTGCAGCAACTGGAAAAGAAGGACATCGGTGCCATCAACCATGGCCTCGAGCGCCTACGCCTGCAGGCCCGCAAGCTGGAACTGGACGGCAAGCTGGACGCTGCCGCCCAGGCCGACATGGACGCCGACCGCGCCGAGCTGAACAGCCGCTACAAGGCCATCGAAGACCGCCTGACCGGCCTGCACCGGGCCTTCGCCCGCGACAGCCTGGTGGCGCGCGATGGCAATGGCCGTGAAGTGGAAATCAACCTGAGCAAGGTGGTGCACGCCATCCAGCCGAACGGCATGTCCGGTTTCACCAAGCTGGGCACCTACTTTGCCAAGGTCTGGGAGTTCCTCAGCGACGACCCGCGTGAAGCCAACACCGAGGGCGGTATCTTCCCGGCCATCTTCGGTACGGTGATGATGACCCTGATCATGGCCGTGATCGTCACCCCGTTCGGCGTGCTGGCCGCTGTCTACCTGCGTGAATACGCAAGGCAAGGCCCGGTGACCCGTTTGATCCGCATTGCGGTGAACAACCTGGCCGGTGTGCCGGCGATCGTCTACGGCGTGTTCGGCCTGGGCTTCTTCGTCTACGTGCTGGGTGGCTCGATCGACCGCCTGTTCTTCCCCGAAGCACTGCCGGCGCCGACCCTGGGCACCCCTGGCCTGCTGTGGGCATCGCTGACCCTGGCACTGCTGGCGGTGCCGGTGGTGATCGTGGCGACCGAAGAAGGCCTGGCGCGTATCCCACGCACCGTGCGTGAAGGTTCGCTGGCGCTGGGTGCGACCAAGGCGGAAACGCTGTGGAAGATCGTCCTGCCAATGGCCAGCCCGGCCATGATGACCGGCATGATCCTCGCCGTGGCCCGCGCTGCCGGTGAAGTGGCGCCGCTGATGCTGGTGGGTGTGGTGAAGCTGGCGCCGTCGCTGCCGGTGGACGGGAACTACCCGTACCTGCACCTGGACCAGAAGATCATGCACCTGGGCTTCCATATCTATGACGTCGGCTTCCAAAGCCCGAACGTCGAAGCCGCGCGGCCGCTGGTATATGCCACGGCGCTGCTGCTGGTGCTGGTGATCGCCACCCTCAACCTGTCGGCCGTGTGGATCCGCAACCACCTGCGCGAGAAGTACAAGGCGCTGGACAGCTGACCCTGATTGCAAGCGTGCCGCTCGAACGCCGGGCGGCCCTTTGAAACGAATTGATAGCGTATGGAGTTGACCATGCAGCAAGATTCCCATACCCACGGCATCGACATGTCTGCCCTGGGCCGCAACAAGCAGAGCCTGCGCCTGGCCGAAGAAACCGTGGCCATCGAAGTGCCGGGCCTGAGCCTGTTCTACGGCGACAAGCAGGCGTTGTTCGACGTCAGCATGAACATCCCCAAGCAGCGCGTGACCGCCTTCATCGGGCCGTCCGGCTGCGGCAAGTCGACCCTGCTGCGCACCTTCAACCGCATGAACGACCTGGTTGACGGTTGCCGCGTGGAAGGCGCCATCAACCTGTACGGCAACAACATCTACCGCAAGGGCGAAGACGTGGCCGAGCTGCGCCGCCGTGTGGGCATGGTGTTCCAGAAGCCCAACCCGTTCCCCAAGACCATCTACGAGAACGTCGTCTACGGCCTGCGCATCCAGGGCATCAACAAGAAGCGCGTGCTGGATGAAGCCGTCGAATGGGCGTTGAAGGGCGCGGCCTTGTGGGACGAGGTGAAAGATCGCCTGCACGAGTCGGCGCTGGGCCTGTCCGGTGGCCAGCAGCAGCGCCTGGTCATCGCCCGCACCATCGCGGTGGAGCCGGAGGTGCTGTTGCTCGATGAACCCTGCTCCGCGCTGGACCCGATCTCGACGTTGAAGGTCGAAGAGCTGATCTACGAATTGAAATCCAAGTACACCATCGTCATCGTGACCCACAACATGCAACAGGCGGCCCGTGTTTCGGATTACACCGCGTTCATGTACATGGGCAAACTGGTCGAATTCGGCGATACCGATACCCTGTTCACCAACCCGGCGAAGAAGCAGACCGAAGACTACATCACCGGGCGCTACGGCTAAGCCCGACCCGCCAGGGAACGAGACGAACTACTTGAAGCTTGCAGCTTCTTCGCGGAGCGAATGATGATCAACAAAGAAAGCCTTACCCATCACATTTCCCAGCAGTTCAACGCCGAGCTCGAAGAGGTGCGCAGCCACCTGCTGGCCATGGGCGGGCTGGTGGAAAAGCAGGTCAACGACGCGGTGACCGCGCTGATCGAAGCCGACTCTGGCCTGGCCCAGCAAGTGCGTGAGGTCGACGAGCAGATCAACCAGATGGAGCGCAACATCGACGAGGAGTGCCTGCGCATCCTCGCCCGCCGCCAGCCGGCGGCCTCCGACCTGCGCCTGATCATCAGCATTTCAAAGTCGGTGATCGACCTGGAGCGCATTGGTGACGAGTCGACCAAAATCGCCCGCCGCGCTATCCAGCTGTGCGAAGAAGGCGAGTCGCCACGCGGCTACGTCGAGGTGCGCCACATCGGCGACCAGGTGCGCAACATGGTCCGCGATGCGCTGGACGCCTTTGCTCGCTTCGATGCCGACCTGGCGTTGTCGGTGGCCCAGTACGACAAGACCATCGACCGCGAATACAAGACAGCGCTGCGTGAGCTGGTCACCTACATGATGGAAGACCCGCGTTCTATCTCGCGGGTGTTGAGCGTGATCTGGGTGCTGCGCTCGCTGGAGCGTATTGGCGACCATGCGCGCAACATCTCCGAATTGGTTATCTACCTGGTGCGCGGCACCGACGTGCGGCACATGGGCCTCAAGCGCATGACTGCAGAAGTGCAGGGCACTGCTGTCGTCGACGGCGAAAAGGCTAATGTTCCAGGTGAATCTGACGATAAATAAGGTTGCTCCCGAGCATCGACGCCCGGCCTTGGCCGGGCGTTTTCGTTTGCGGTCGAGAGCCGGCAGGCACCCGCGAACGATCCCGGCGTGACCAGGTTGTAGCAAATGGCCAGTACTTGGCAGTAGGCTAGTCGGGATTCAGAAGGAGTATCGATGAGTAAAGTGAATGTGCTGGTCGTGGATGACGCCCCGTTTATCCGTGACCTGGTCCGCAAGTGCCTGCGCAATGCCTTCCCGGGCATGGCCATCGACGACGCGGTCAATGGTCGCAAGGCCATGGCCATGCTCGGCAAGGAAGCGTTCGACCTGGTCCTGTGCGACTGGGAAATGCCGGAAATGTCCGGCCTGGAGCTGCTCACCTGGTGCCGCCAGCAGCCTGCGCTGAAGCACCTTCAGTTCATCATGGTGACCAGCCGTGGCGACAAGGAAAATGTCATTCAGGCGATCCAGGCGGGCGTTTCCGACTTTGTCGGCAAGCCGTTCACCAACGAACAACTGCTGACCAAGGTGAAAAAAGCCCTGACCAAGATCGGCAAGCTCGACAGCCTGATGGCTATTGGCCCGGCGCGTACCAATTCGGCGTTCGCGAACGATTCGTTGAACGCGCTGACCGCCGGCAAGCCGGAAGCGGTCAAGGTTTCGGCGCCTGCGCCAGCACCGGCTAAGCCTCTGGTCACGGCGCCCGCACCTGCTGCCTCCGCGCCGAGCGGCCGTGGTCAGGGCCAGCTGCGCCTGGCCAGTGGCATGCAGCCGTGCGTGATCAAGGCGCTTAGCCTGAAAGAAGCGCTGCTGGTGGTACGCCGCAGCGAAGCGCTGCCACAGGTGCTCGAAGGTGCGGTGCTGGACCTGGAGCAGGGCGAAAGCGCCGAAGTCGCTCGCCTGAACGGTTACCTGCATGCTGTCGCGGCGCTGGAGCCCAAGCCTGACAGTGACTGGCTGCAGTTGACGTTCAAGTTCGTCGACCAGGATGCCCAGAAGCTCGACTACCTGTCGCGGCTGATTGCCCGAGGGACTGCGCAGAAGCACTTCACCCCCGGCGCCTGAGGCAGGGGCAGGGGCAGCACAGGGCTGCTCCTGCGCCATCCGACCAACTGCAATACCCGCCACAAAACCCGCTGCTAGGCTTCGACAGATCATAACTGTCAAAAAGCCACTATCATGCCCGCGCGCCTGCTGCTGTTCTGTGCATTGCTCATGGCCTCGGCGTCGAGCCTGGGTGTGACGCTCTACAAGATCACTGACGAATCCGGTGTGATCTCCTACTCCGACCGGCCCGGCCCCGGCGCCAAGCCCCTGGTGTTGCTCGAACCCATGGTCGAAACGCTCGAAGGCCAGGTGCTGCTTAACGCAAAAACCTTCGACGGTGGTGTGAGCTTCTCGGCACGCAACGAGCTGCATGTGCCGGTAGAGGTCGAGTTACGGCTGGACAACCTGGTGAACGCACAAGGCGGCGATGCCCCGCGTATCGTGCGCCGGCTGCTACCGCCGCGCACCACGCAGATGCTCAGCGTGCTCAGGGGGCGGCCAGGGCTGCTGCTGAACTACCGTTCGACCCTGCTACAGGCCATGGGTGACCCAGGCAAACGGCCCCAGGGCTTTCGCTATGCGTTCCCGTGGATCGGCGGGCCGTTCCGCGTCACCCAGGGGCCCAATGGCCGTGTCAGTCATTTTGGACCCAAGGGGCGCTATGCCATGGATATCGCCATGCCCGAAGGCACGCCCATCATCGCGGCGCGGGAAGGGGTGGTGGTGAAGATGCAGAACAGCCAGAGCGGGCGCGAGCCCAACCCGTCGGGCAATTTTGTCAGGATCCTGCACCCGGATGGCACCATGGGCGTTTACCTGCACCTGATGCGTGGCTCGGTGGTGGTGGCGGAGGGGCAGCGGGTACGGCAGGGGCAGATGCTGGCCAAGTCGGGTAATACCGGCAACAGCACAGGGCCGCACCTGCATTTCGTGGTGCAGCGCAATGTGGGGTTGGCGCTGGAGTCGATACCTTACCGGTTCGACAGGCCAATCAGCGGGTTGCCCGACTTTACTGCGGGTAACCCCTGAGATGTTTGGGGCTGCAAAGCAGCCCCATGGCCCTCAATCCAGCTTCAGTACCTTGGCCAGCACGATCTTGGGCCCTTTCATCTTCTTGATGATGATGCGCAGCCCTTCGACCTCCAGCACTTCCTCTTCTTCAGGCACTCGCTTGAGGGTTTCGTAGATCAACCCGGCCAGGGTTTCTGCCTCGATGTGGTCGAGGTCGATGCCCAGCAGACGCTCGACCTTGAACAGCGGTGTGTCGCCGCGTACCAGTAGCTTGCCCGGCTGGTAGGCGAGGATGCCGCGTTCGGTCTTGCGGTGTTCGTCCTGGATATCGCCTACCAGCACTTCCAGCACGTCTTCCATGGTCAGGTAGCCGATTACCTTGCCGTCGGCTTCCTCCACCAGGACGAAATGCGCGCCGCCCTTGCGGAACTGCTCCAGCAGTTGCGACAGCGGCATGTGCCGCGATACGCGCTCCAGTGGCCGGGCTAGGTCTTCCAGGTCGATGGTCTCGGGCAAATGCTCAAGCTCAGCTAGCTCTAGCAGCAGGTCCTTGATGTGCAGCAGGCCGGTGAATTCTTCGCGCTCGGCGTCATACACCGGGTAGCGGCTGAATTTGTGGCGGCGCACCAGGGCCAGGATCTGCTTCAGCGGCGCATGCGCGTCGATGCTGATCATGTCCTCACGCGAGTTGGCCCAGTCGACCACTTCCAGCTCGCCCATTTCCACGGCCGAGGCCAGCACGCGCATGCCTTGGTCGCTTGGGTCCTGACCGCGGCTGGAGTGCAGGATCAGCTTCAGTTCTTCGCGGCTGTAGTGGTGCTCGTGGTGCGGGCCGGGCTCGCCCTGGCCGGCAATGCGCAGGATGGTGTTGGCGCTGGCATTGAGCAGGTAGATGGCCGGGTACATTGCCCAGTAGAACAGGTACAGCGGCACAGCCGTCCACAACGACAGCAGTTCTGGCTTGCGAATGGCCCAGGACTTGGGGGCCAACTCGCCAACCACGATGTGCAGGTACGAGATGACGAAGAAGGCGACGAAGAACGAGATCGCCTTGACCAGCTCGGCGCTGTCCACGCCAAAGTAGGCCAGCAGCGGCTCCAGCAGGTGGGCGAAGGCGGGCTCACCCACCCAGCCAAGGCCCAGCGAGGCGAGGGTGATGCCCAACTGGCAGGCCGACAGGTAGGCGTCGAGCTGGTTGTGTACCTTGCGCAGGATGTTGCCGCGCCAGCCGTGCTGCTCGGCGATGGCCTCTACGCGGGTGGCGCGCAGCTTGACCATGGCGAACTCGGCGGCAACGAAGAAGCCGTTGAGCAGCACCAGCAGGAAGGCAAAGATGATCATGCCGAAGTCGGCGAATAACGAGGTGAGGCTGATACCAGGGGAAGGGTCCATGATGGAGTTTTTACGGGGTCCGTCTTTGAGAAAGAGAAAAAAAGTGCCAGCTTTTGCTGGCACAGGGGATCCAATGTAGCGGCTGGGGCCGCAAAAGCAAAGGGCGATGGATTCTTTGGGGGCGCTTTGCGCCCCATCGCGACACAAGGCCGCTCCTACAGGAGACCGCGATCCCGTGTAGGAGCGGCCTTGTGTCGCGATGGGCTGCAAAGCAGCCCCCGAGGCCCTCAAGCCTTGCCGTTGGCCAATTGTGCCGGCGCAAAGTGACAGGTAAAGGTGCTGCCATGCCCCGGCACGCTGCTGATTTCCAACTTGCCGCGGTGGCGCATCAGCACATGCTTGACGATTGCCAGCCCCAGCCCGGTACCGCCGGTGTTCGACGCACGGCTGGAATCTACACGGTAGAAACGCTCGGTCAGGCGTGGCAGGTGCTTGGCATCGATGCCCACCCCCGAATCCTGCACCGACAGATGCGCACCCTGGGCATCGGCCCACCAGCGGATGCGGATGTTGCCTTCGTCCTGAGTGTATTTGACCGCGTTGAATACCAGGTTGGAAAAGGCGCTGCGCAGCTCCGACTCGCTGCCCTTGAGCTTCAAACCAGGCGCAGCTTCCAGGCTGATGCGCTGGTTGCGCGGCCCGGACAGGGCCTGGGCGTCGCCCTTGATGGCAGTGAGCAGGGCATCGACCGCCACCGGCTGGTTGTCCGAGGGGTAATCGGTGGCTTCCAGCTTGGCCAGCAGCAACAGGTCGTTGAGCAGGGTCTGCATGCGCGAACCTTGCTGGCTCATCTGCTGCAGTGCGCGGCTCCAGCGTGGGTTCACGTCTTCGACGTTGTCCAGCAGGGTTTCCAGGTAGCCGGTGATCACCGTCAGCGGCGTGCGCAGCTCGTGCGACACGTTGGCGACGAAGTCCTTGCGCATCTGTTCCAGCTGGTGAATGCGGGTGACATCGCGCACCAGCATCAGGTGTTCGTTGTTGCCGTAACGGGTGATGTGCAACTGCACACGCATGCGGTCATTGATTGGCGAAGGGATTTCCAGCGGCTCGAGGTAGTTTTCTGCCTCGAAGTATTCCTTGAAGCGCGGGTGGCGTACCAGGTTGGTCACTTGCTGGCCGCCGTCCTGCGGGGTCTTGAAGCCCAGCAGGGTCTCGGCAGCGCGGTTCCACCATTCCAGGTTACCGTCGCTGTCGAGCATGATCACTGCGTCACGTAGCGCGGCGGTGGACTCCTGCACCCGGTCGATCACGGCCTGTAGGCGGCCCCGAACACGTTGGTCGCGGCGTTGCAGGTGGTAGATGCTGTCGAACACCTCGCCCCACAGGCCGTAACCATCGGGCGGTGCTTCGTCGGGCTGGTGATTGCGCAGCCAGTCATGCAGGCGCAGCAGTTGCTTGAGGGTCCAGCCCAGGTAGAGCGCCAGGCCAATGGCCAGGCTCCAGCCATAGTAGCCGCTGACCAGCCCGCCGATCAGGCAGACGGTAATCAGCAACAGCAGATGGCGAATCAGGGTTGCATGCCAGTTCTGGTTCAATTGACGGTCCTTGTACAACGACGTGCAGCTTGGCGCTTTTGAACTCGATCAGCTCTTGGTCGAGAAGCGGTAGCCAGTGCCCCGGACGGTTTGTACCAGATTTTCGTAGGCTTCACCCAGCGCCTTGCGCAGGCGACGGATGTGCACGTCAACGGTGCGCTCCTCGACGTAGACGTTGCCGCCCCACACCTGGTCCAGCAGTTGGCCACGGGTGTAGGCGCGCTCCTGGTGGGTCATGAAGAATTGCAGCAGGCGGTATTCGGTCGGGCCCATCTCGGCCGGCTTGCCGTCGATGGTCACGCGGTGGCTGATCGGGTCGAGCAGCAGGCCGCCGACTTCGATCGGTGCTTCGCTGTCGCTCGGGCCGGTACGGCGCAGCACGGCTTTCAGTCGTGCAACCAGCTCACGCGGCGAGAACGGCTTGGTGATGTAGTCGTCGGCACCCACTTCCAGGCCCTGGATCTTGTTGTCCTCTTCGCCCTTGGCGGTGAGCATGATGATCGGGATGTCGCCCGTCAGCTCATCGCGCTTCAGGCGGCGGGCCAGCTCGATGCCGGAGGTGCCCGGCAGCATCCAGTCGAGCAGGATCAGGTCCGGCTTGCGGTCGACGATGATCGCGTGGGCCTGTTGGGAGTTTTCCGCTTCCAGGCAGTCATAGCCGGCCATTTCCAGGGCAACGGCGATCATCTCGCGAATGGGCGCTTCGTCGTCGACGATCAGAATGTTCCTGCCAACCATGCTCAAAACCTCTCCTGGATTCGGTGTCTTGGCCCGCATTAGATAACGGAATTATTGCAGCTGTGTGACAGGGTGTTGGCCGTTCTGGCGACATTCCATGACTGAACTAGGCTTGAAAGGGCCGCAATCGCGGCAACCCGAACTCAATTCCCCCGAAACAATGGTGAATCCAATGACACGACAAACGCTGAGCTGGATGGCCCTTTTCGCTGCGCTGGCGCTTCCGGGGGTGGCGTCCGCCCACCATGCCATGGAGAAGGACGGCATGTGGGTCGATCATGCCGGCATGACCCTTTACACCTTCGACAAGGATGCGGGTGGCAAGTCGATGTGCAATGGCGATTGCGCCACCAACTGGCCGCCGCTGAAAGTGATGGATGGCGAAAAAGCCGAGGGCAAGTGGACGCAGATAAAGCGTGATGACGGCTCGATGCAATGGGCCTATGACGGCAAGCCGCTGTATACCTTCGTCAAGGACAAGAAGGCTGGGGACATGACGGGTGATGGCGTCAAAGACGTGTGGCACGTCGCCAAGCCTTGAAACTGCCGGGGCCGCACAGCGGCCCCAACCTATTCAGCGAAACGCGTAATCCAGCACTACCCCAATGAACACCAGCAACCCCGCCCAGTGATTGTGCAGAAACGCCTTGAAGCACGACTCCCGGTCCAGCTTGCGTGTCGACCAGTATTCCCAGGCAAAGCACGCCGCAGCGCCCAGCAGCCCCAGGTGGAACCAGCCCCCCAGGTCAAAGCGGCTACCCGCCAACAACAAGCACCCCAGCGACAGCAACTGCAAGGTCAGGATGATGTTGCGGTCCGCGTCACCGAACAGAATCGCCGTGGACTTCACGCCAATCTTCAGGTCGTCATCGCGGTCGACCATGGCGTAGTAGGTGTCGTAACCCACCGTCCATAACAGGTTGGCGATGTACAGCAGCCAGGCGCTGGCCGGCAATTCGCCACCTGCGGCGGTGAAAGCCATGGGAATACCCCAGGAGTACGCCGCCCCCAGCACCACCTGTGGGTAGTAGGTGTAGCGCTTCATGAACGGGTAGCAGAACGCCAACGCCACCGCGCCGAACGACAGCCAGACCGTGCGGCTGTTGGTGCACAGCACCAGCAGGAAACTCACCCCGACCAGCATCGCAAACAGTGCCAGCGCCTCGCGTGGCCGCACGCGGCCACTGGCCAGGGGGCGGTCGGCGGTGCGCTTGACGTGGCCATCCACCTTGCGGTCAGCGAAGTCGTTGATGCAGCAGCCGGCCGCGCGCATCAGCACCACGCCAAGGCCGAAGATCAGCACATTGGCCAGGGTCGGTGAACCGTTGCCGGCAATCCACACTGCCGACAGCGTCGGCCATAGCAGCAGGTAGATGCCGATCGGGCGGTCCATGCGGCTGAGCTGGACAAAGTCCCAGGCCCGCGGGTGCAGGCGGTTGAGCGACTTGAGCAGTTGCAGGTACATCAGCGGTTTTCCTCCTTGGCCGCTTGCCACAATGCCGGCAGGAACACTTCTGCCACCAGCAGGTCCAGGCCGTCACGCTCGAAGCGCGAGCGGCGGCCCCAAAGCGCCGCATGGGCGGCTTCGGGCGGCAGCCAGGCCTGTGGATAACTGCACACTTCGAGCGGGTGGCGGATGAATGCCTGGTCGCAGAACAGCAACTCGCCCAGCGAGCGGCTGCCCAGGGTTTCCAGGTCCAGGCCACCACGCTCCAGGGCGCTGCGACTGGCCACGCTGCGGGCGAACACCCAAGGTTGGCCATGGCCGCGCAAGTACACCTCGCGCACCCAGCCTTCGGCGCCGGCGGCGATACCCAGCGCCTGGCATTCGTCATCGCGCAGCGGCTGCCAGCCCTCGAACAGCGGGGTGACGGAGAAGTGATCGAAGGACAGGCGGGTCAGGCGGCGAGTCAGCGAGCCCTCGTCGAACAGCCAGTCAAGAGTAGGCTGGTCGATGTCGGTCGCCAGCTGTGAATACGGCAGCCACGCGACAGCGGCTGCTAGCGGGGATTCGTACGACACGTCGGTCTGCTTGTTACAACCAGAGAGGCGGCGAGCTTAGCATGATTGCCCCGAGTGCTTGCATACTGCGGGCAGGGCCGATAAAAAGCCCCCCATGAATTGCGCGTCGGCACCTGCGAGAGGGCCCTCAGCAGCAACACGAAACCAAGCCTGAACCGAGGAAATCCACCCCCATGAAAAAGTGGCAATGTATTGTCTGTGGCCTGATCTACGACGAAGCCGAAGGCTGGCCCGACGACGGTATCGCCCCTGGCACCCGTTGGGAAGATGTGCCTGAAGACTGGCTGTGCCCCGACTGCGGCGTCGGCAAAAGCGATTTTGAAATGATCTCCATCGGCTAATCGAGGAAAGCACGACATGACGTCCCCTGTGGTAATCATTGGTACCGGCCTTGCGGGCTACAACCTGGCCCGTGAATTTCGCAAGCTCGATGCGCAGACGCCGCTGCTGCTGATCACCGCCGACGACGGTCGTTCGTACTCCAAGCCCATGCTGTCCATGGGCTTTGCCAAGCAGAAGGACGCCGACGGCCTGTGCATGGCCGAGCCGGGCGTCATGGCCGCACAGCTGAACGCCGAAATCCGCACCCACACCCGCATCAGCGGCATCGACCCGGGCCACAAGCGGCTGTGGATCGGCGAAGAGGCCGTGGAATACCGCGACCTGGTGCTGGCCTGGGGCGCACAGACCGTGCAGGTGCCGATCGAGGGTGATGGCAGCCACCTGGTGTTCCCGATCAACGACCTTGAAGACTACGCGCGCTTCCGTGCCGCCGCCGTCGGCAAGCAGCGTGTGCTGATTCTCGGTGCCGGCCTGATCGGCTGCGAATTCGCCAACGACATGAGCCTGGGCGGCTTCAAGGTCGATGTAGTGGCGCCATGCGAACAAGTCATGCCGACGCTGCTGCACCCGGCTGCCGCAGCGGCGGTGCAGGCTGGGCTGCAGGGCCTGGGCGTAAGCTTCCACCTGGGGCCGGTGCTGACCCGCCTGCAACAGGTAGCTCAAGGCCTGGAGGCGCACCTGTCGGATGGCAGCGTGATCGCGTGCGACCTGGTGGTATCGGCCATCGGCCTGCGCCCGCGTACCGACCTGGCCGCCGCAGCCGGCTTGCGGACCAATCGTGGTGTCAGCGTAGACCGCGAATTGCGCACGTCCCACGCCAACATCTTTGCCCTGGGTGACTGTGCCGAAGTGGATGGCATCAACCTGCTCTATGTGATGCCGCTGATGAGTTGTGCGCGGGCACTGGCCCAAACCCTGGCAGGCAAGCCGACCGCGGTTGCCTACGGGCCGATGCCGATTACCGTGAAAACCCCGGCCTGCCCGCTGGTGGTTTCGCCACCGCCTCTGGGCAACGAAGGGACTTGGCAGGTGGAGGGGCAGGGCAGTGACCTCAAGGTGCTCTGCCATGGCGCTGACGGCAAATTGTTGGGCTATGCCCTGACCGGGGCAGCCGTGATGGACAAGCTGTCACTGAATCGCCAGTTGCCACCGGTAATGGCGTAAATAGAGGGCGTTCTGTCGGATTTATCCTGTTGTTGCCCGCACAATGGCCGGCCTGATACTGGCGCGGCCTCTGAGCACGTGCCATTCTCACTCCCGTCTGCCGCAGATTAGAGCCTGCGGTGCCTTGAGCGCTGCTCCTAAAGGCAGCACGGCATAACAACAAGAATTCCGTCAAAGAGGCTTCACTATGCGCAAACCAGAACTCGCCGCCGTCATCGCCGAAAAGGCCGATCTGACCAAGGAAAAGGCCAATCAGGTTTTGAACGCGATTCTCGACAGCATCACCGGTGCCCTGGACAAGGACACCGTGACCCTGGTCGGTTTCGGCACCTTCGAAAAACGCCATCGCGGTGCACGTACCGGCAAGAACCCTCAAACCGGCGAGCCGGTCAAGATCAAGGCCAGCAACACCGTGGCCTTCAAGCCAGGCAAGAACCTCAAGGACAGCGTCAATCCCCCAGCCGCGCCTAGCAAGGCCGCCAAGAAAAAGTAAGCTTGCGCTGACGACGCGTTGATCCCGAACGGGCGCCTTCATGGCGCCCGTTGTGCTTTACACGCAGTAACTGCTGCGAACTTGCATAATCAGGTCGTTAAGAGGATAAACTGCGCAACTTAGTCACTTTTCAATCGAGGCGCGTCGATGAAGTTCCGCTTTCTTCTCTGGGCCATGGGGCTGCTGATGGCCAGGGCCAGCCGTAACAATCCGGCATTCCAGCAGCAGCTCAAGGGCAAGGACCTGGTGTTCCAGATGCAGACGCTGGATGGCAAGGTTGCCAGGCACTTCGTCGTCAACAACGAGCGCATCAGCAGCAAGGGCGGGGCCCATCCGCAGCCTGCCTTTGCCATTGCCTTCAAGGACGCGGCCTATGGCTTTGCCACGATGCAGGCGGGCAACAAGCAGTTGGCGTTCATGCAGGGGATTCAGGACAAGAACATCCAGATCAAGGGCAATCCGGCGCTGGTGATGTGGTTCCAGGGGCTGATGAAGTACCTGAAACCCAAGAAGAAAGGCTGAAATTGCCGGGGCCGCAATGCGGCCCCAGGAGTCTCAATGCGGTGCGTGGAACTGCGAAGCCAGTTCTCGCAACAGGTTCTCGGCCTCGAGCACCTTGTTCACCACATCCTCGGCCTTGTCCCGGGTAATCCCCAAACGCTCCAGTAGCTCGTCAGGGATCTCTTCCTGCGGCCCAGTGCCGATCCCCCGTGAGCGCAGCAGGCGAGTGGCCAGGCACACCAGGTTGGGGAACGCCGAATACTCGCCGTCATAGGCCGGGTCGTGCTGGAAGCGCAGGGCGGTCGACAGCTCTTCGGGCATGTCCCACAGCTTCATCAGCCAGGCCCCGATCTGCTCGCGGCTGATGCCCAGCAGGTGCTGCTCCACGTAGGTGTGGTTCAGGTGCGGGTTGACCTCCAGGTGGCGGCAGATCAGCGAGAAGTGCGGCGGGAACACATGCGCCAGCAGCAAGTAGCCAAAGTTGTGCAGCAGCCCGGCCAGGTAGGTGAGCCCGGCTTCGGGGCGCTCTGCCCGAGGCATGGCGCGGGTCAGGCCTTCGATGATTGCAGCGGTGTAGATCGACTGCTGCCAATAGGGCGTTGCCTGCTGTGGGTGGTCTTTTGGCAGGCTCAAGGTTTTGCCCAGTGCCAGGCCAAGGGCCAGATTGATCACCAAGTCGAAGCCCAGCACGCGGACAATGGCGTCTTCCACCGAGCGGATCTTGCCCGGCGAGGCGTAATAGGGCGACGCGGCCCAGCTCACCACTTGCGCTGCCAGCGCCGGGTCTGTTTCGACCACGCCCGTGATGTCATCGATACTGGCGTTGGGGTCTACCCGTAGCTTGATGATTTTTTGCGCGGTGTCGGCCAGCGGTGGGATTTCGATGGTTTCTTCCAGGCGCTTCTGAATGCGTCGGGCAGTGAAGGCCTGGACGGCATTGGTGATTTCCCGGGTGTCGTCATCGGGGCGGTCGAGGTTGGGGCTGATGGCCTCGACTTCCTGACCGAAGTTGCTGGCGCTGGCTTTGGCCAGCATACGCTTGAAGTTCGCGCGTTCGATTTCCAGCAGCAGGCCGGCTTCGCCCGACTGGATATAGACGGTCTCGGCGTCGAGCAGGCTCTTTTCGTACTGGCACGGCGAGCTGGTCAGCGCCGGGATACCCGGCAAGGCCTTGAGCTGGTGTTTGTCGAGCATCTGCTTCAGTCGCGGCACCGACACAGCGGTGAGCTTGCGCCCGGTCAGCTCGGCCAGGCGGTTGAGGTCCAGCAGTTGGCTCTGCGGGAACAGCACCATGAGGGCGCCGACCTCGTCGTCGAGAAGCACCGCCTGCACCCGCGAAGCCGCAGGCAGCTGCGGGTGTTCGACCACCTCGCGGTAGGCCACGCCGAGTTTGTCGAGCAGCAGCCTGATGACAGAGGGGGCGTGTGGGGTTGCGGTGTCCAGGGCAACTTCAGTCATGGTCCGTATCCACTGTTTCTTTTAAACGCGAAGTATAACCAGCCTGCGAGCAAATCTGGATCCATTCTGGGACTAGCGTCACACTTGGCCATATTGCTGGCCATGGCGCAGCCAGCGGTCGAGTAGCGGGCTGACATGATCCGGCCAGCGCGCGACCAGGGCTTGAGCGGCGTCTCGCACAGCCGGCAGCAGGTCGGCGTCGCGCATCAGGTCGGCGACCTTGAACTGAAGCAGGCCGGTTTGGCGGGTGCCCAGCATCTCGCCCGGACCACGCAGCTCAAGGTCCTTTTCGGCGATGATGAAGCCATCGTTGGTTTCGCGCATGATCCCCAAGCGCTCGCGACCGATCTGCGACAGCGGTGGGTGGTACAGCAGCACGCAATGGCTGACGGCGCTGCCCCGGCCAACCCGGCCGCGCAGCTGATGCAGTTGGGCAAGGCCCAGGCGTTCGGGGTTTTCGATGATCATCAGGCTGGCGTTGGGTACGTCCACGCCGACTTCGATGACAGTGGTCGCGACCAGCAACTGCAACTCACCGGCCTTGAACTGCGCCATGATCTCGGCTTTTTCCGCAGGTTTCATGCGGCCGTGAATCAGGCCCACACGCAGTTCGCCCAAGGCGCTGCCGAGTTCTTCATAAGTGCTTTCGGCTGCCTGACAGGTCAGCTCTTCAGACTCTTCGATCAGGGTGCACACCCAATAGGCCTGGCGCCCCTCGGCGCAAGCGGCGCGAACCCGCTCCACCACCTCGAAGCGGCGGCTGTCGGCCACCAGCACCGTGTTCACCGGGGTACGCCCAGGCGGCAGTTCGTCGAGCACCGAGGTGTCCAGGTCGGCATAGGCGCTCATGGCCAGGGTGCGCGGAATAGGCGTGGCAGTCATGATCAGCTGGTGTGGGCACAGCTCGCCGGCCACGCCTTTTTTGCGCAGGGCCAGGCGTTGCTGTACGCCGAACCGGTGCTGTTCGTCGATGATCGCCAGGGCCAGGTGCTTGAACTTGACCTCTTCCTGGAACAGCGCGTGGGTGCCGACCACCATGGGTGCACCGTTGGCGATCTGCTCCAACGAGGCTGCCCGGGCCTTGCCCTTGAGCTTGCCAGCCAGCCACGCCACTTCGATGCCAAGCGGTTCGAGCCAGCGTTTGAAGGTGATGTAGTGCTGTTCGGCGAGAATCTCGGTGGGTGCCATCAGCGCCACCTGGTAGCCCGCTTCCAGGCCCTGCAACGCAGCCAGGGCGGCAACCACGGTCTTGCCCGCCCCCACATCGCCTTGTACCAGGCGCATCATTGGCGCGTGCTGGCTGAGGTCGTAGGCAATTTCGTTGGCTACCCGCTGCTGCGCGCCGGTCGGCTGGAAGCCCAGGTTGGCCAGGTATTGCGCCTGCAGGCGCGTGGCCTTGGGCAATACCGGTGCACGCAGGCTGCGCAGGCTTTCGCGCAGGCGTTGTTGCGACAGCTGATGGGTCAGCAGCTCTTCGAAGGCCAGGCGGTGCTGGGCCCAGTGCTGGCCTTCGGCAAGCTCGTCGAGGTCGGCGTCGGCCGGTGGGTTGTGCAGGTAGCGAATGGCTTCGTCCAGCGGCGCCAGCTGGTAGTCCCGCGCCAGTTCGTCCGGCAACCAGTCGGGCAGGCTGCGTGGGCCGAGCAGGCCAAGGCTCTGTTGGCACAACAGGCGCAGGCGTTGCTGGGTAAGGCCTTCGGTGGAGGGGTAGATCGGCGTCAGGGTCTGCTCGACCGGTGGCGGCGGCTCGTCGCCGTTCAGTGCGCGGTACTCTGGGTGGTAGATTTCCAGGCCCGAAGCGCCGGGGCGGGCTTCGCCGTAGCAGCGCAGGTGAGTGCCGCGCTTCAGGCCCTCCTTCTGCGCGTTGCTGAAGTGGTAGAAGCGCAGTGTCAGCACGCCGCTGCCATCACCCAGGCGTACCACCAGGCTGCGGCGCTTGCCCATGGTCACGTCGCTACCACTGACCACCCCCTCGATCACCGCATCCTGGCCGGGGCGCAGTTGGCCAATCGGTACCACTCGGGTGCGGTCCTGGTAGCGCAGGGGCAGGTGGAACAGCACGTCCTGCAGGTTTTCCAGGCCGACCTTGGCGAGCTTTTCTGCCATGGCCTCACCAACACCTTTCAGTACCGTGACCGGGACTTTCGACAGCTCACTCATGACTCAGGCCGGCTGTTCCGCAGGGTTTTTTGCGACCGAGCACAGGCGGATCGAGTCAGCGAGGATCTCGATGGCCTTGGGCCGAGGGAAGCTGGCGCGCCAGGCGATGGCCACGGTACGGAACGGTGCCGGTGCCGTCAGCGGGCGCACTTCGATGACGCCGGGGGCGTAGTGATGGCTGTGCACGGCCGACAGCGGCAGGATCGACACGCCAAGGCCCGAGGCCACCATGTGGCGGATGGTTTCCAGCGAACTGGACTCGACCGTGGTGTGCCTGGAGCCTTCTCCCCCCTTGTTCAGGGTTGGGCAGGCTTCCAGTACCTGGTCACGGAAGCAGTGGCCTTCACCGAGCAGCAACAGGCTCTTGTCGTTGAGCATGGCGGTGTCGATGGTCTTCTTCGCCGTCCACGGGTGGTCGGCAGGCATCAAGGCGCAGAACGGTTCGTCGTACAGCGGCAAGGTCAGCACGTCGGCTTCGTTGAACGGCAGGGCGATGATCACCGCGTCCAGTTCGCCGTTGCGCAGCTTTTCGCGCAGTACGTGGGTGAAGTTTTCTTCGATGTACAGCGGCATCTGCGGCGCCACGCGGTGCAGTTGCGGGATCAGATGCGGGAACAGGTAGGGGCCGACGGTGTAGATGGCACCGACCTTGAGCGGGGCGGTCAGCTGGTTCTTGCCGGCCTGCGCCAGTTCGCGAATGCCTTGGGCCTGCTCCAGTACCTTCTGCGCCTGGGCAACGATGCTTTCACCGACCGGGGTCAGGCGTACCGCGCTTTTGCTGCGCTCGAAGATCAGAACGCCAAGCTCATCCTCGAGCTTCTTCACACCGACCGACAGGGTCGGCTGGCTCACGTGGCAGCGCTCGGCGGCGTGGCCGAAGTGCTGTTCCTGGGCGAGTGTGACGATGTAGCGTAATTCTGTGAGGGTCATAACGTGCGTCCATGAAGTTGCGGGCCCAGCATAGCGGCTGCAATCGATAGACGCACGTTATCAGACTTGCCGATTTGTGACAGAAACAAAAGTCTCAGCGGCGGTCCAGTGAGTAGACGAACGGTGCCACGACTTCGATCGTGCCATTGTTCAGCAACTCGGGTGGCGGCTTGGGTACCGTGCCGGCCCGACGGATCATTTCCAGGGTCGCCCGGTCCAGTGCGGCGCTGCCCGAACCACCGGCCATGGAGTACGACACCACCTTGCCTTCGGCGTCGACCACGAAGCGCAGGCGGTTGATGCCTTGCAGGCCGCGACGGCGCGCGTCTTCCGGGTAACGCTTGTATTTGGCCAGGTGGCGCAGCAGGTCGCTCTGCCAGGTGGGCAGGGCGTTGCTGTTGGACGCAATGCTCGGTGCCGGTGCCGCGGACTTCTGCGGTGGCGTGTTGCTGGGCGGTGCGTCTACCGTTTGCTCGGTTGGCGGCGCTTCCTTCGGCGGCTCAGGCTTTTTCTCGGGCTTGGGCGGCTGTGGCTTGGCCTTCGGCTTGGGCGGCTTGTGGACGGCGATCTTGGGCTTGGGCGCTTCCACCAGCTTCGGCAATGGCAGTTCTTCGACCGGTGCCGGTGGCTGTGGAGCCGCTTTCGGTGGTGGTGGTGGCGCAGGCTCCGGTAGCGGTGCCAGTTCGACCATCATCGCTGCCGGGGGCAGTTCGATGGCCTGGGGCACCGACCAGTTGAGCGTCAGCAGCACGGCGACCACGTGCACGCCCAGCACGATCGCCAGGCTGCCACCGTAGCGCGCCATGTTCGAGCGCGTTTTCGTCATTTCTTGGCTGCCGTCTCGAGACCTACCAGACCGACCTTGAGGTAGCCGGCCGCGCGCATGTTGTTCATCACTTCCATCAGGTCACCGTAATCCACGCCTTTGTCGGCCTGGAAGAAGATGGTGGTTTCCTTGTCACCCTTGGTCTTGGCGTCGAGCATCGGGCCAAGCTGTTCGGGCGCAGCAACCTGATCGTCGCCGACGTACAGCTTCTGGTCGGCCTTGACGCTGACGAACACCGGCTTCTCGGGCCTCGGCGCCGGTTTGGCGGTCGAGGCCGGCAGGTCGACCTTGATGTCGACCGTGGCCAAGGGGGCTGCGACCATGAAGATGATCAGCAGCACCAGCATTACGTCGATGAACGGCGTAACGTTGATTTCGTGGTTTTCGGCGAGGTCGTCGCCACCTTCGTTGAGATGCAGGCCCATGGTTTACCCCACTTTTACCATGTGCGGGGCAGCGCGCTCGCTGCCCTGGTGGTCCAGGTCACGGCTGACCAGCAGCAGTACCTGTGCGGAGGCGTCGGACACCTGGGCCTTGTAGCCGGCAATGGAGCGGGCGAAGACGTTGTAGATGACCACAGCCGGGATTGCCGCGACCAGACCCAGGGCGGTGGCCAGCAGGGCTTCGGCGATACCTGGGGCAACCACGGCCAGGTTGGTGGTCTGGGTCTTGGCGATGCCGATGAAGCTGTTCATGATGCCCCATACGGTACCGAACAGACCGACGAACGGCGCGGTGGAGCCGATGGTGGCCAGGACGCCGGTGCCGCTGCTCATGGTGCGGCCGCTGGCATGCACCAGGCGCTCCAGGCGGAAGCTGACGCGTTCCTTGATACCCTCTTTTTCACGGGCGTTGGCCGACAGACGCATTTCTTCGAGGGCATCGTGGACCAGCGTGTGGGCCAGGGTGCCTTCCTTGTTGGAGACTTCGCTGGCTTCTTTAAGGGTGGTGGATTTCTTCAGCTGGGCAATTTCACCCCGCAGGCGACGTTTGGCGCCCATCAGCTCGAAGCCTTTGGCGATCCAGATGGTCCAGGTGATGATGGAGGCGATGGCCAGGCCGATCATGACGATCTTCACCACGATGTCGGCGTTCTTGTACATGCCCCATGGGGACAGGTCGTGCGCCATGCCCAGCGAGGTGTCTTCAACCAGTGTATCGGTGGCGGGGTCGACCAGTACCTGCGAATCTGCCGGGGCGGCAGCTTGCGCTTGGCCTGCAGGTGCCTGGCCTTCCACGGCAGGTGCTGCCGGAGCGGCCGGAGCAGAAGCAGCGGCAGGCGTGGCGGCATTGGCAGTTGGCTCATCGGCCATGGCCACCGGGGCCAGCACCAGGCTGAGCGTCAGCGCGGCGATGGCGCGCCAGGCGCGCGACGGGGTTGGCGAAGCGGAAGGTTGAGTACGTGTCATGCTGGCCGGACCTGATGAAGAAAAAAGTGAGCGTTCTCCAAGGCCTCGAGGTAGGCCGAGAACAAATTGGCCGCCATTATTGCAAGTAATTCTTGTTAACAAAAGTAATCTTGTTGCTTTTTTCGCCTATGGTCTAGCCGCCCATCGTGTAGCGTGGCCGGGATGATCAATTGGTCTAGGGAGTTTAAAGATGTCAGACCTTTCCGTGATGGTGGTGGGTTGTGGTGATGTGGGTGGGCGTCTTGCCCTGCAGATGCTGGCTAAAGGTTGGCAGGTGAGTGGCCTGCGCCGTTCGGTCGAGCAGCTGCCAGCGGGCGTTCAACCAGTCGCCGCGGACCTGGCCGAGCCTTCGATCCCGCAAGCCTGGCCACAAGGCCCACTGGACTACCTGGTTTACTGCGTGGCGGCCAGCCAGCACGACGAGGCGGGTTACCAGGCGGCCTATGTTGATGGCTTGCGTCATGTGTTGGCCTGGCTGGTCGAGCGTGGCCAGCGCCCGCGTCGGCTGCTGTTCGTCTCCAGCAGCAGCGTGTATGCGCAGAAGGATGGCGAGTGGATCGAGGAAGGCGCGGCCACCGAACCGGAGGGCTATTCCGGGCGGGTGATGCTGGAGGCGGAACAGCTGGCGCGGGCCAGTGGCATCCCGGCGAGCGTGGTGCGCCTGACCGGTATCTATGGCCCAGGCCGCGAGTGGCTGTTGAGCCAGGTTCGCCAGGGCTACCGTGTGGCCGAGGAGCCGCCGCTGTATGGCAACCGCATTCATGCCGAGGATGCTGCCAGCCTGCTGGCGTTTCTGCTGCAGGCTGATGCCGATGGCATGGCGCTGGACGAATGCTACATCGGTGTCGACGACGACCCTGCGCCGCTGGCCGATGTGGTGGCCTGGCTGCGGGCGTACATGGGCGTTACCGAGTGGTCCGATGAGCAGCGGGTACGGCGCACCGGCAGCAAGCGCTGCAGCAATGCCCGGGCGCGCGCGTTGGGCTGGGCGCCGGTGTACCCAAGTTACAAGGAAGGCTATGCCGCGATCCTTCAAGGAAAAAATCAGTCTCAGGCCTGATGCGGTCCCTGTAGGAGCGGCCTTGTGTCGCGATGGGGCGCGCAGCGGCCCCAGGATTTCAGCGTCGCCGCATAGAATGCGGGGGCTGCTTCGCAGCCCTATCGCGACACAAGGCCGCGCCTACAGGAACCGCGCTCGATTTCAGCTGCGCTCCAGCACCCACTGACGCTTGCCTGCTGCCAGTTCCGGCATGTCGTCCGGCTGAGCACGGTTAACCGCCTGGAAAATCTCCAGCTTGTCGCCATCACGCTTGATGATGAACGGTGCACCACGCTGGTTGCGCTCCAGCCACAGGCTGTCATTGCTGCCGCCCATGGTTGCGCAATCGCCCGCCAGGCACAGGGCGAAGCGGTCCGGACCGGGCAGGCCGGTGACGCTACCGGTGTCGCTGAAACGTACATTGGCACCTTTGCCCTGGCCTTCGACGATCTTCCAGTCGCCGCCCAGGTAAGCCTGGTACAGCGCCTTTTCGAAGCTGCTGCCCAGTGGCGCATTGGCTGCAGCTGGCGCCTTGGCACGCACGAAGGTCTGCTTGGCGCCGCGCTGGTCGACAGCCAGCAACGCGTCACCATCAAGCGACAACTGCTCGGTCTGGCCGCCCTCGAAGCTGGCCTGCCATTGCTTGTCATTGGCGCTCAACTGGCCGTCAGCGGCCTCGAAACCATTGCTGTAGCTGGCTTGCTGGCTGGCAACGTCGAGTTTCCACTCGAATACCGGGCCGTGCTCGTTCAGTGCTTGGCGCAGGCTGCCGCCTTTGACCGCCGCAGTGATGGCGTCCTGGTTGATCCAGGTGCCGTTGAAATCTTCGGGTTTGTGGCTGGCGCAGCCGCCCAGTAGCAGGGCTGCCAGCGCGAGGGGCAGTGCTTGACGCATGACGGGTTGACCTTGCAGAGGAGAGAGGGTGACGGGCAGGGCGCCCGTCACCAGGGGCATCATTCGATGACCAGGATGGCGTCCATTTCGACCTGGGAGCCTTTCGGCAGCGCGGCTACGCCGATGGCGGCGCGGGCTGGGTAGGGCTGTTCGAAGTAGCGGCCCATCACCTCGTTGACCTTGGCGAAGTGGCTCAGGTCGGTGAGGAAGATGTTCAGCTTGACGATGTCCTTGAACGAACCACCAGCGGCTTCAGCCACGGCCTTGAGGTTCTCGAACACTTGCACGGTCTGGGCTTCGAAGCCTTCGACCAGTTCCATGGTCTTCGGGTCCAGCGGGATCTGGCCCGACATGTACACGGTGTTGCCGGCCTTGATCGCTTGCGAGTAGGTACCGATGGCGGCTGGGGCCTTGTCGCTGGTGATGACGGTCTTGCTCATGATGACTCCTTGCGGTTGGCGGACTACGTACGCATGCGGGTGATGCGGACCACACCGGTCAGGGTACGCAGCTTCTTGATCACACGCGCCAGGTGCACGCGGTCGTGCACGCTGACCACCAGTTGGACCACGCTGATACGGCCGTCGCGTTCGTCCATGCTGATTTTCTCGATGTTGCCGTCGGCGGCGTTGACACTGCTGGCCAGCAGGGCGATCAGGCCGCGCTGGTGTTCCAGTTCGACACGCAGTTCGACATTGAACTCGCCGGTGATGTCCTTGGCCCAGGAGAGCTGTACGCACTTTTCCGGGTTATGGCGGATTTCACTGATGTTGCGGCAGTTTTCCAGGTGCACGACCATGCCCTTGCCTGCCGACAGGTGGCCGACGATCGGGTCACCTGGGATCGGTGTGCAGCACTTGGCGTAGCTCAGCACCAGGCCTTCGGTACCGCGGATCGCCAGCGGGCCTTCCGGCGCCGGCAGCTGTTCGCCTTCGGCCGACAGCAGGCGACGGGCGACCACGTAGGCCATGCGGTTGCCCAGGCCGATGTCCTCGAGCAGGTCTTCGATCAGCTCCAGGCGGTACTCGGCCAGAATCGCTTGAATGCGCTCCTGGGGGATTTTTTCCAGGCTGCTGTCGAAGCCGGTGAGGACCTTGTTCAGCAGGCGCTCGCCCAGGCTGATGGACTCGGAGCGGCGCTGCTGCTTGAGCGCGTGGCGGATGTGCGTGCGCGCCTTGCCGGTGACCACGAAGTTGAGCCAGGCCGGGTTCGGTCGGGCGCCCGGGGCACTGACGATTTCCACTGTCGAGCCGCTTTGCAGCGGTTCGGACAGCGGCGCCAGGCGACGGTTGATGCGGCAGGCGATGCAGCTGTTGCCGACGTCGGTGTGCACCGCGTAGGCGAAGTCGACGGCCGTGGAGCCTTTGGGCAGCTCCATGATGCGGCCCTTGGGCGTGAACACGTAGACCTCGTCCGGGAACAGGTCGATCTTCACGCTCTCGATGAATTCCAGCGAGTTGCCGGCACGTTGTTGCAGCTCGAGGATGCCTTTGACCCACTGACGCGCGCGGGCGTGGCTGCCCTTGGGCTGTTCGTCGTCGTTGGACTTGTACAGCCAGTGCGCGGCGATGCCGTTGTTGGCCATCTCTTCCATCTCGCGGGTGCGGATCTGGATTTCGATGGGCACGCCGTGCATGCCGAACAGCGTGGTGTGCAACGACTGGTAGCCGTTGGCCTTGGGGATCGCGATGTAATCCTTGAAGCGACCGGGCAGCGGCTTGTACAGGTTGTGCACGGCGCCAAGCACGCGGTAGCAGGTATCGACCTTGTCGACGATGATGCGGAAGGCATACACGTCCATGATCTCGTTGAAGGCACGGCGCTTGCCGCGCATCTTCTTGTAGATGCCATAGAGGTGTTTCTGCCGGCCGCTGACCTCGCCCTCGATACCATCGGCGGCCAAGCAGTTGGCCAGCGAGTGCTCGATCTTGGCGACGATCTCTTTACGGTTGCCGCGTGCGCTTTTCACCGCTCGGTGAATCAGCGACGAGCGCATCGGGTGCATGGCCTTGAAACCGAGGTCTTCGAACTCCACGCGCACGGTGTGCATCCCCAGGCGATTGGCGATGGGGGCGTAGATTTCGAGGGTTTCCTTGGCGATGCGCCGGCGCTTTTCGCCGGACAGCACTTCCAGGGTGCGCATGTTATGCAGGCGGTCGGCCAGCTTGACCAGGATCACGCGGATATCGCGAGCCATGGCCATGGCCATCTTCTGGAAGTTCTCGGCCTGCGCCTCGGCCTTGGTCTCGAAGTTCATCTGGGTCAGCTTGCTGACCCCATCGACCAGCTCGGCCACGGTCTCGCCAAACTGCTGGCTGAGGGCTTCCTTGGCGATGCCGGTGTCTTCGATCACATCGTGCAGCATGGCCGCCATCAGGCTCTGATGGTCCATGTGCATGTCGGCGAGGATGCTGGCCACGGCCAGCGGGTGGGTCACGTAGGGCTCGCCGCTGCGGCGGCGCTGCCCATCGTGGGCCTGTTCGGCGTAGAAATAGGCGCGACGAACCAGGTTGACCTGTTCGGGGCCCAAGTAGGTCGACAGCCGTTCGGCTAAGGCTTCTATACCCGGCATGGGTTCACCTCTTGCAGAGGAAGAGGGCCTTGTGCCGCGCGACGTCGACCTGGCATCAATCAGACAGCCTCGTTGGACTCGTCCTCGAACGCGGCGAAGACCGGATCCTCGGTGACGATCTCTTCAGCGGCGATGAACTCGTTGGTGACGATGCCTTCGGCGATTTCACGCAGGGCAACAACGGTCGGCTTGTCGTTTTCCCACGCTACGCGTGGCTCTTTGCCGCCGGTCGCCAGCTGACGGGCGCGCTTGGTCGAGAGCATGACCAGCTCAAAACGGTTATCCACGTGTTCCAGGCAGTCTTCAACAGTTACGCGGGCCATGGTCTTCCTCAGTAGCAAATGCGGTAGGCGTGCAGCCCAATTTGGGCAGGCGGACTCAATAGTTTAAAAAATCACCAGCCAATAGGGAAGCGATGTTTTGCCGGGTGCGGATCATAGCGCTCCCTGTGGTAACGGCTTTGCCCGCCAAAGGGCCGCAACAGACACCCTGATCTTGTATCTCACAACATCGCGCCGCGCAACCGTGGGGTCAGTTCTTCGAACAGCGTCTGCACCGAGCGCAATGCCCGGCAATCGGGCCGGGTCAGCAGCCACAGCTGGGTGTCGCAACCGGCCAGCGGCCCGCTCAGCGCATCGACGCCTGGCAAGGCGTGCACCATGTAATCGGGTAACGCCGCCACGCCCAACCCGGTGCTGACCAGCTGCGCGATGGTCGACATGCCGCTGCACTGGTAACGCGGGCTCAGCCCGGGGTATTGCTGGTTGCGCCAGACCACGGTGGGGTGGTCCTGCATCGAATCGTCCGGTGCGATCCACGGCACGCTGTTGGCCGCCTCGTTCAGGCGCTCGCGCCACTGCGGCTGGCCGCAGATCACATAGGAAGTCGAACCCAGGCAGCGGCCGACCAGATGCTCCGGTGGCGTGTTGGTCAGGCGCAGGGCAATGTCGGCATCGCGCCGGCTGAGGTTGGCGAAGGTATTGGAAGTGCCCATTTCCAGCGACAAGGCCGGGTAGTTGGGCATGAATTCGGCCAATGCCGGCAACAGCAGGCTGTGCATCACTGCCTCGGTGCACGTCAGACGAACGGTACCGCTGACTACCTGCTCGCCACTGGTCATGGCGATGCGTGCGGCCTCCAGCGCCTGCTCGGCGCGCTCGGCCTGCTCCGCCAAGGCCTGCGCCGTGTCGGTCGGCAGGTAGCCTTTACGGCTCTTGACGAACAGTGCCGTGCCCAGTGCCGACTCCAGCCGGCGGATCGAACGGAACACCGTCGAAACATCGACTTTGAGCAGTTCGGCAGCCTTTGCCAGGGAGCGGCCACGTTCCAGGGCCAGGACCAGGGAGAGGTCGGCATGGGTAATCTGATATTGCATTGGTGCACGCTCTGCTTGCCGAAATGCCAATGTCTGTTGCGTTGAGGCCATTTTATAGTGGAACCGCCCCTGGGAATCAATGCGCCCGGTCGGGCAACCAATCC
>Ga0207655_1000782_pt1 | contig 34897 bp, 32 predicted proteins | sample KBSM44metaG_FD_184398 | JGI IMG/M metagenome (GOLD analysis project Ga0207655, IMG submission 184398) | Miscanthus rhizosphere microbial communities from Kellogg Biological Station, Michigan, USA - KBS M4-4 metaG (SPAdes) (version 2) | ecosystem: Host-associated > Plants > Roots > Rhizosphere >... | reverse complement strand
TGGAAAAATGCGATGAATCAATTTGCGATTTTGTACGGAGATCGGTTCATCAGGCCGACCTGGTGAAATCAGGGCCTGCCTGACGGCAGGCCGTTACCGGCCCGAACACAAAAAATCTGACACTCCCGGGTACGGCAATTTTACGCTGATCACCTACCTCGTTCCGTACAGCAACAATCTGGTCGCCATCGCAGAACAGAAAAACATCGAGCCCGGGAAGTTCAATGCTGCGCTGACCCCGGCCGGCTATCTTGCCGCCGGCGGCGACCTGAGCCTGGAAAATTACGAGCATTACGGCAGTTATCACCCATTCACCGGCGAAGTTGTGGTGGGCTCCTCGCTCCCCGTGAACTTCATCTAACCCAATCAACTCAAGGAGTAGCCAGCCATGCAGCCGGCCCGCCAAGACCTGCGCGTCACCCCGGGCGCGACCTACCGTGACACGATTCGAATTATGCAGCCGGACTTCGCCTACCGGGCGATCACCGGTATCGCTGGCGCCCCGGTTGTGTTGACCGTGCCTGGCCATGGCCTGGACGCCGACTGGCCGGTGTGGGTGCGGGGCGCCCAGGGCATGCCTGACCTCAACCGGGAGCCCGGCCGGCAGTTTCCGCACCGCGCCAGGTTCATCAATGCCGACACCTTGGAAATCAACAATCTGTCGGCCTCGGCACTGAAGCCAGCGGGTGGCGAGCTTGTTTACCACCTCCCGGTCAACCTGGCCGACGCCGAGGCATTCTTCCGCATTTACTCGGGCACCGAGCTGGCGCTTGAGCTGAGCCTGGGCGTCGGCCTGGCCCTGGTGTCGGCCGGAACGCTGACCCGGGAAATGACGGCTGAACAAACATCCCAGTTCAGCGCCGGCGGCTTCTCGTACACGTTCGATGTGCACTACCCGGGTGTTGTCACCCGGTACTTCGAAGGAGACCTGGTATGAGTCGACCGCCTGTAGTCATCACGTTCGATGTTGAAAATCGGGAAAGCGCGCAGATCGAGTGTGAGTACGCGGTGGTCCTGGAAGCGCCTCAGGTTGAGGTCATCACTATCGGTGGCCAAGGCCCGCCAGGTCGGCAGGGTATTCCAGGTCCAGATGGTGGGGCAGCGCTGCAGCGTCAGGCCGGTGAGGTCCTGAGCGCGCTCACGGCAGTTTATGAATTGAATGGTCGGGTCTTTGCCCTCGACCAGGCTGACAGCGAACACATTGACTTCATGCTTGGTGTGGCGCTGACCGCTGCCGAGACAGGCCTCCCGCTGAACATCCAGCGAAGCGGAGCAATTGATGACGCCACCTGGGACTGGTCGCCAGGGCCCGTCTGGCTTGGTCCAGCCGGATCACTCACACAAATTCCTCCTGTGACCGGCTTTGATCTGCTGGTCGGCACCGCTGTATCCGAAAAACGATTAATCCTCAACCTTCAAGAACCCATAGAACTGGAGTAACACACCATGGCTGCACAAGGTTTCGTCGCTCGCGTAGCGGGCAAGTACAAACAAATCTTCGCCATCCTCACCTCGGCAGGTGCCGCCGACTCTGGCAAGATCCCCGGCTTGGATGCTACGGGTAAGCTGGATATCAGCTTCTTGCCGTCCGGCATCGGGGCTAACAACGTGCCGGCCACCGCTAGCGAGGCGATCGCTGCCGGGAAGTTCATCAACCTGTTCGACAACGCAGGCGCACTCGGTATGCGCCTTGCCGACAACTCGAACAACCGCGAAGCTCATGGTTACGTGACCGTTGCCGTGACCTCCGGTGCTGCCGGTACCGCATACCGCCTGAACACTGTCAACGGCAACCTAACCGGGCTGACGCCTGGTGCCAGCTACTGGCTGGGAACTGCAGGTGGTGTGATCAACGCACCGTTGGACCCTGCAACACAGACTGGCAAGACTGACCAGTTTCTCGGTATCGCGAAGTCGGCTACCGAACTGGTGACGTCTGAACTCGATGCGGTTCTGCTGTAGTGGCCACCACAAGCCTGACCGCTCGTGTACTCGGGCGGTTCCGCCAGTTACTTGCGGTGTCAGATTCTTCGGGAGTAGTGGACTCAGGACGAGTTCCTCTTCTGGGCTCGGCCGGCAAGCTGGATCAGGGCTTCCTACCCTTCGTGTGGTCGGAGGGTTCATTTACTCCTGGCTTGTCGCTTGTATCCGGGAGCACTGCAACACCCGTATCGCAAGCTATGTTCACTTCGGCGCTCGGTACTTACAGCAGGATGGGTAATCGCGTCACATGCGAACTTGTTCTGCGGCTTGGAGCTACAAAGCCTACGGGCAACTCCACGGATTCTTTGCGTGTTACTGGGCTTCCATTTGCGGCCAGGTCGTACGCATCAGCTCCGGGAACGGACATGGTGTACATCCTGGCCTTCCAGTTGAACAACGGTGCGGCCTCATCAGGAACCTTCACTACTGCGGGTATTCCTCAGGGGGGTGACTACGTGACCTGCCAGAAATTCGCGAGCGGTGCTGTATCAAACCTGACGCTTGCGGACATCAACGCAGGTGCCGTACTCCGAATGTCACTCATGTACGTCGCCGCCTAATTCTGCACAACCCGCCCTGGCGGGTATTTTTTTGCCTGGAGGAAAGCATGTCTATCAACCAGCAGCAATTGCTGCGAATTCTCCCGAACGCCGGCCCAGCAGCCGGCGTTTTCGTTTCTGTGCTGGCCACAGCGATGCAGCGCTATGCGATCGTCGGTCGGCTGCGCGAGGCCGCATTTGTCGCCCAGGCGGGGCATGAGTCGTCACAACTGCGCCAGGTGCTGGAGAGCCTGAGCTATCGTGCGGACAGAATCGTCGCCCTGGGCAATGCGTCCAAGCCTGGCACCCGCTGGCGCAGTCTCGTCCCGCGTGCTTCCGAGCTGGCGGGCAACTCGGTCCGCCTTGGCAATGCGCTGTACGGCGGCCGGTTGGGCAATGGGCCGGAGGCTTCTGGCGACGGCTACAAGTTTCGGGGGCGCGGGCTGATCCAAATCACCGGCCGGGCGAACTACCTGGCCTGCAGCCAGGCGCTGTTCGGTGATGATCGCCTGTTGAGCCAGCCGGAGCTGCTCGAGCAGCCACAGTATGCTGCCCTGTCTGCGGCTTGGTACTGGGCCACCAACGGACTGAACACGCTGGCCGACGCCGGCGAGTTCACGAAAATCACGACAAAGGTGAACGGCGGGCAGACTGGCGCCGCCGACCGCCAGGCGCTGTATGACGCGGCACTGGCGGTGCTGCCATGAATGAACAGGTCGCAAAACTGGTCGGCTACCTGGTACTGGCTCTGGCGCTCATCGGCGCCGGTGCTTGTGCTGCATGGGAGTGGCAGGCAAACGCCTACGGCAAGCGTTTGGCCGATCAGGATTCTGCCCACCAGGCTGATCTGTCCTCGATCGCCGCCGCCGGAGCCGCCCAAGCCCGGCAGGCGGTTGAGCAACAACAGATGGCGCAGCAGGCGCTGGCCAACCTCGATGCAAAATCTACCCAGGAGAAAGCCGATGCTCTGGCCCAAAACGATTTGCTACGCCGGCTGTACGGCGGTTCGCAGGCTGATAATGAAAAGCTTCGTGCTGATGTTGCTGATGGGCGGCGCCGGCTGCGCATCGCAGGCACCTGCTCAGTCGGTACCGGTGGTAGCGTCGTGCCCCAGGCCACCAGCGCCTCCGGCCTGGGCGATGCAGCCTCCGTCGAACTCGCTCCAACTGCTGGACAGACTGTTTTCGATATCCGCGCCCGAATCATCGCAGACCAAGCAGCCCTGAGGGCGTTGCAGGCGTACGTACGAGAGGTGTGTCAGTAGGGCAGAAACAATAAGCCCGGCATAGGGCCGGGCTTATTGAAAATAGGCATGAAAGTGCGTCGAGACGGCTTTCATAATCAAGCAGATATCAAGCGCAGGCGTGGGGCCTGGAGTGATTATTAGCTTTGGGGATCGGATACTGGTTCGCTGCCTTGATCTGATCCTTGGTTACTTCGCGCATCAGGCTCTGCAGGGAGCTCACCTGATCGCTCTGGCGAGCTGTTTTGAGCAGATTCTCTATCTGTTCCATTTTCAGCATTTTGATTGCCTTCAAGGTTGTCATCTTCAGAAGAAGGTGGAATTAGGAGGACGAGCGGTCCACCAGTCGGATTCTTGCACAAATCGTAGATCTCATCCACGACCACTTGTTCCATTTCGTTTGGCGCACGAACATTTTTGAACACACTGGACGCCTCCTTGCGATCGATCACGAACCCGTGTGACGGGTAGTCTAGGACAAGTGAACGCAGAGAATCATCTGATTTTAGGTTCTTTATCTTATCGTTTAGCCTCTTTCCATAGGCAAAAGCTATTGAAATGGCTCTCTGCGATTCCCCGATTTTGTAAGGATCTATTTGAGCGTAGATCGGTGATACCAGGCCATGCGCCATTTTGGTTGCGATTTCCGCTGAAAGCTTTGTCGTCACCTCAAGATCAACCTTTAGGTCAACGAGTGTCGATTTCAAAATATCTGTCGATTGCGTCCTAAGAAAAGCCATCGCCTGAGTGATGTCCAGGCCCGATGACATGTCGAAAAGCTCATCTGGCTTTTTCAATTGCATATCCAAGGGGCCAAGCTCGCCTAAATCGCAAATGACCAGTTCGTCCGCGCCGATCGCTAGAAGCGTACCTGCGCTTTTACAGTAGGATGGGACGATAACGGTAAGCTTATCGTAGTGATGCCTGAGCCCCCTAGCTATGCGAAAGCCGGCGTCAGGATCTCCTCCGTAGGTAGCCAGAAATAGATAGGCCTCAGAGAAGGTCTTTTCCATGAAGTAGTTGCTCATTTCCCTGTAGCCCTTCCTGCTAATGCCTCCTACGTAGACGTAGCAGTCCTTTTGGGCGCGACTGCTCAGCTTCGCTATTTCATTGACGATCGACAATTTGGCGCACCTCTTCCATGTTGATGTCGCCCGAAAGGCCGACACTGTCTGTTAGCTCATAACGTTTTGCTGATTTGTGCCGCTTCTAAATTATCGGGGTATCCCGCAGCGTGCCCTATGCATCCGAAAAGCTGTTGATGATCGCCAAAAATTCCCGCACATCAGTCTAAAATCCGGCTTCAGATAGCCTTACGGCCATTTTCATGAGATCGACGCCTGCCCAATTGAGGGTTGCTGCAACTTCCTTCAGGTCGCGAGATCGCAGCGCAGTTGCTAGTTAGGCTTGGTGAGGGGCACAGAGCCTCCTGGGCAACCCGCAACGTCAGGTAGTGGCCTTTTGATTGCGAGTATGACCAATACCCTGAGTCGAACTCAAGAGCGCTGAGCCATGCGGTGTCAGTCAGGCGGGTTGAGCACTGCCAAGCTTAATGTGATGAACTCGAGGTTGTGGTCGAGCGTCAATAGCGCCGCACGTACGTTCTCGGCCGTCTCGATAGACCCTCGCTGCTCGACCCATTTGGAAAGCTCTTCGATCGCCGCCCCCAGGGCAAGCTGGTTTTCGTTGAGTTTTTCGAGTACGGCTATCAACAGATTGTTGCTTGGCATGGGTGATCCTCCGGTCTGGAGGTAGGGTATCAGATGGGATTGTGTTCGTTCGGCAGAACGCCGGAGGAGGGGACAACAAGACAAGCAAAACACGTCGCTAAGCCCTTGATTTGTAAGGTTTGCGAAATAACAGAAAGCTCCATAATTTGCCGCGTGCTTTTCGGCTATATTCCTGTAAAATCATGTACTTGGCTTGGTTGGGTTGCCTGCATGGGGTGCAAGGGGTCGAGTGTTCGAATCACTCCGTCCCGACCAATATTTGATGACAGAGCCACCTTCGGGTGGCTTTGTTGTTTCTGGGGCGCACCTTACTGGGAAGGAGGCGTTGCAATTGGCAGGTCAATGACGATTATCAGGGAGCAGGCGCAATGCTGATCCACTCCGTCCAACTTGCGAACTTTCTCAGCTTTGGCGCCTCATCTCCACCTATACCCTTGAAGTCGCTGAATGTCATCATCGGGCCGAATGGCTCGGGTAAGTCCAATCTGCTGGAATCCATCGAGTTGTTGCGCAGCGCGCCGGAGCAATTGTCGAAGCCTGTCCGTGAGAGCGGCGGTGTTCGTGATTGGCTTTGGAAAGGTGCGAAGGGGACGCCGATCGCCTCCCTGGATTTTGTGATCGCCTACCCCAACGGACCACAAAATCTGTGTTATCGACTGTCGTTTACAGAGGCCGGACAGCGTTTCGAGATGGTTGATGAGCGCGTCGAGAACGAAAAGCCGGATGGGGCTTGCCATGCTCAGCCGTATCTCTTCTATCACTTTAACAGTGGTCGGCCTGTTCTGAGCCTGAAGGGTGGTGGCAGTCGTTCCTTGCAAGTGGACGGTTTCGACCTGGAAAAGTCCATCCTGTCTCAACGTCGCGACCCGGATCAGTATCCAGAAGTGACCTACTTGGGGCGCGCACTTGGCAAGATTCGGCTTTACAGGGAATGGAGTTTTGGCCGTGATACCGCGTCTCGGCTGCCTCAAATGTTGGGCTTGCCCAGTGATGTGCTGGAACCGGACTGCAGCAATCTGGGCTTGGTGCTTAACCGGCTGCGCCGCGACCCTGCTATAAAGCAGCGGCTGTTGACGGCGCTGCAGGTGCTCTACGGCGGAATTGATGACTACGATGTGCGAATTGAAGGCGGCACGGTGCAGGTGTTTTTTCACGAGGAGGGTATGACGGTGCCGGCGACTCGCCTGTCAGGCGGTGCCCTGCGTTATCTTTGCCTGCTGGCTGTCTTGTTACACCCCAATCCGCCACCCTTGATTTGTATCGAAGAGCCTGAGTTCGGGCTCCACCCAGATATTCTGCCGACGCTTGCGCAGTTGCTGAAAGAGGCGTCAGCGCGTACTCAACTGATTGTGACCACCCATTCCGATGTGTTGCTGGATGCGCTGAGCGATCAGCCGGAATCTGTCCTGGTTGCAGAGAAAACGGAATCGGGTACGACGCTGACACGGTTGAATGCCGAGAAGATCAAGCCTTTGCTGGAAACATATCGGCTGGGCCAGCTATGGACGCGAGGTGAAATCGGAGGAACACGCTGGTGAGGACGCTTTGCCGTAGAGGCTTTTCGAGTCTTCTGTCCTGCGCTGACTTCTGAGGCTTCGCCTTGAGTGAAGATGTTTTTTATACGCTTGTGCAACGTATGTAACCAGTCGCGGTGCTGAATCCAGCTCCCGCTCATTTGAATGGATCTATGCACGCTGCCTGTCTTGTCTGGCGCAGGTCGGTGCTGTTGTAGATAAGGGAACTGTCTGATGTTTTTGAAGCAAATTCCGCTGTATGCCTGTCTGGCATTGCTCTCCGCTTGTTCTGCTCGGCCCTGGGTGCCTTATGTTGAGCCGGCACCGGGTACTGATACCGCCCAGCTTCGCGTGGTCACCAATGGTGAGGTGCGTGGTGGGGTGTACGAAGGCTGTGTCGGGAATGAGCAGGGGCTGGCCAAGGCGGGGCGGTTTGGGGAAAACCGTCAGCCGGCGATCAACTATCCGCAATCGCCTCTGGTACCGCCCAAGTTGGACATGCCCTCGCGTTTTGCGCCGAAGCTTAGCGATTACCTGGGCGTAACGAGCATGGCTGAGGGGCTTTATTCGGAAATGGTGGCTGAATATCGCGTGCCGGCGGGCAAGCCGTTTGTGCTGTCGCGGGAAGTGCTAGCAGCGGGTAGCTATGGCAGTACCTATATACAGTGTCCGGAGCAGGCTCAGGTTTTTACCTTTGAGAAGGGCAAAAACTATGAGGCATATTTGGGCATCAATAGTGTCATCGCTAGCGATGGTACAACTCAGGTGAAATGCCCTTATGCGGTGTATGAGTTGGTGAACGTTGGGAGGCAGGGGTTGTCGCTGCCTGGGATGCTCGACAGCAAAGCGCCGTCGGCGCAGAAGTGTCCTACTCGCTGAGTACGTCTGCTCGCTGCGCAGAGGGGGCTGTCGGTAGTGCGCTTGCATGATCGCAAGGAGGCGATCAGCAAGTGACACCGGCATTGGGGGAGGAAGTAAACGCCAGCGCTGAATTGCAGTTGCGTGGTGTTTAGCTGACTAGCATCACCGATGGACGAAGTGTTGCTGCATGTAGTCGTGATTTTTTTCGACCCGTCGAGGGTATCTGCTTTCGTCAAGCATATTACGAAGTCGTCTAGAATGGCTTACCTGCTCAAACGCTACCTGGCAGCAGGCGCTGTCAAAGAATGAACGGAGATGGGCCAGCACGCTGTCAAACTCAGGGCTCTCAATGCGTAGCGAGAGAAGAGTCAGGTCTATTTGGTCCGTGAGTTCTCGATACATGTCGATTGCGAGAATACTGCTTCCGTTATTTTCAGCATGGTATACATGTACGTCGCCGTAGCCGTTGTAAAGGTGAGCGAAATACGATTCGTGGAGTTCGAGAATGTCGGCTGGAATTCCAAGCGTGGTAAATACCGCTTGCAGGTCGGCGTTAGGGGTTTTGAACTCACCCTCCCAGGTCACCAAATCTGACATCGATACGCAGATGTCGAATTCTTTGGCGTAGATGATTTTACTAGACATTCCTGCTCCGGCGCCGAATTTTGGATGGCTGATCTTATCATTAGGTTTACCGCCTTTCTCTGATCGCCTAGTTATTTCGGGTTTCTGAAAATTTGACCTATGTTGTTTCTAGGGAGCTCAGTTTAGAGATATCTCGAGTCCGGTGGGCGTAGGGGGATGGATGCCGATCGACTAAAATTGCCGGTCAACGCACCAGAGGTTCCGCACGATGGGGGTACTCAGTTTGGAAGCCAAGAAGGCTTATGCAGCCAAGACTCGTCAGTCCAATTATGCGGCGAGTCTGCGTCTGGCTGGCTTCAAAATGACCTTTGCAGAGGGTCAGAGAAGCTTGCCCTCGCGTGAGGATGTTTTGAAGGTTGTTTCCAGGGGAAGCAGTTGATGATGCAATTTTGAATCGCGACTTGGAAGGGGCGCTGCTGATGAGAGGAGTAGATCGCTATTCGCTTCCGTATGACCAGCTCAGACTATTTTTTAATAGCGACTGTTTTGATAACGCATTTTAGTGCAGTACTGATCTCTGCCTGGACTTTAGAGCAGGTTTGGTTTGTAGCCGGTGCGTGGATCAGTAAAGTCATGTTCAAGTATGGCAAGTGGAAGGGGGCCAAATTTAGCTGGTTACAGGCACCGACTGCTTCCTCTTCAAGGGCATAAGGTCCACCGACATGCAGTTGGGCAGGTTCAGGGGGATATTTCCACTACACGGAGGCGGAACCGACCCTTTTGACTAGATTTCCTTTTGCCATCATCATGGCCGTCACTCGGTGTTATCTCATCTCGATAGAGTTCGGGCAGAAATTCGAGCAGTAGCGATTCACTAACTGTCGACGAGATCCGCGACAGGTCAAAGGATGCTTGAGAACGTTAGGGTTGCTTGGATGCAGTATTTTGACGGGCATGCGGTACACGACACTGTCCCTGGATGGGTAGCTATTTCGCTCGGCTTGGGGTACCGGTGGCGTCATGAAGGTAGTGTCGCCCGCCGAATCGGGCTCTTGTCGATGCCTTGTGAGTCTGAGGCGGCTGGCCTCATTTCACTGGGTGCGTTGCGCAAAGATCTTGAGCGCACGACGGCGAACCAGTTAGATACACACTTCGACCTTCTCCTGCAGGCCTGTAAAGAGCGTGTGGCGGTCCATGCCGGTCGTGCGAATTCTTTAGAAGAGATCTCGTGGGATGTACGCAACGCAGCTGATGATAGTCGTTGGCATTTTACTGGCTACGATGGCGAATTAGATGCAATTGTTCTCGAGAATGCTGCACATCGGCCAGTGGTTAAACGCAAGGGCAAAAGTATTCCTAACCCAAATGGCGCCTGCAGTAGGTGTATCTTTCGGGGCAATGCCATCAGCTGGCATTTACGCGATTATCCCTTGCCGCAGCTACCTCCAGACGGGAAAGCGCTGGAGTCATCCGCGTATAGCAATCTGCCAGGTTGCTTCGAGCATATCTTAGAGGAAAATCTGCTCCGATCTTATGACGGTCTTGTGCTGGTCGGGCAGGGGGCTGCGCGTGATTCCCTCTACATGCAGAGGTTTTATTCGACGGGCTTTTTGTCAATGGAGCAACAGCTTCCATTAGGTGATCTGCTGACTTTGCATCACGGTGAGCGGAATTATGTACGACGCCTGCGCTTTCTCAGTGAGCGTGCGCATCGCAGTACAGACCTGCAGGCAGCCTGGTTAGTCGTAGCCGATGGTATTTCGGCGCTGCGCCTGGCAGATGAACTGTTTCCCTCTAGCGACATCATCGGCGTTTGCAATCGTGATGCTCCTGAGGAAACCATTCTCCAGCTAGAAGACTGGCTGAACGATTCCGTTCGCTTCTACACCGACGCAGAAACAAGCCACTACCTGTCGGGCGAAATGCCAGCCGGCATGTTACTGCGCGTCCTGCAACGGAGGACATGAGCATGCCAGTGTCAACTACCGCGCGTTTGCAGTTCCTGTATAACACCCCCCCGATTCAGGAACTCTATATTGGAGAGTCTTCGCTTTTTTCTGCGATTCGCCAGCATATGCGGTCACTGTTTTCCTCTCTCTATCGGCCTGAGCGAGATGCGCAACAGAATGAATCTGCGTTGATGGTCCGCTTCGAGATGCAGAGGTGGCTAACGTCGCCTTTGATGCCTGATGTTGGTCTTTTCCATCGCTGTGGCCTTGCTGAAGACTCCCGCACCCGCCAACAGTGGGGGGGGCAAGTCGCACAAACCGTTGAGCAACTGAAAGAGCTGATTATTCGTTACTCCGAGGAAGGCTCCGTACTCAATACGGAGTTCGTCAGGCTCTTCGTTGACCTTGTCGGCGAATACCCAGAAGATCAGATCAGAATTTGGTGCCATCACAAGGAGCGCGACCTCTATCGTCACTTGCTCGAGGGGCTGATTGAACTTAATGACGGGATTTTCGTTAGCACACTGGCGGAGTACCGCAGGGTTCCTCTGATCAATGCTCTAATCAGATTCGGGCCATTACGTTCGAGTGGTTTTGGCAGTGTGCCGGAGGCACTGATCACGTCTCCCTCATATCGCAGGCTAGTCCGCTTAGTCTGGAAGGGGTTGGAAGATGAAGATGGGTTCGCCAGTGATCCGGTACTACCGGAGCACAACTACCTAGCGAACCTCTCCACAATCCGCAACATAATCACCGGAAATAATGGGGTGGTGACAGCGCCTTCTGAAAGCGAGTCAGAAGATGATCTTGCGTATCTTGACTACAAGGCGAACGTTGGCAAAACCAAGCATCGCTGCGTGTTGGTGGAATTTCCTGCCGAATATGGCGTATTGCTACGCCCCGGTTCCCGCTTGCTGGTGTTCACGCCCAATTGCACTGACGCCGAGGCCATTGGCTACCGGCACATCGGCGACGTTGAGGCTGGTGATTACCTGCTGATCCATGATGCTGATGCAGACCTGGGCGATGTAAGCGTAGATGCCACCAAGGCTCCACTGGCGGCCCTCTGGAAAAAAGCGCTAGCCGATACCTGGAGGCGACATCCGGGTGTGTGTGCTCAGAAAATGCAGCAAGCCGGTATTGGACTGTTGGATTTATCCCGTGCGGTCCAGAAGTGGACAGCAATGAATGGCACGGTAATTCGCGCCCCCTTGCGCAAGCAGCATTTTGAGGCGCTTCTAACAAAAGTGCTTGATCCGGAGCTCATTCCATCGATGGTGGTGAACGGCCAGACCATGCCAGGTTGGCGCCGTGCATGGGCGGAAGTTGAGTCCACACGGGTAACCGCCATACAACATGGGGCTGTAGAGAACGCCATCGTCAATGAGCAGCTGGTTGCAGAGCTACGCAAGGATTTGCCTGCCATTCGCGACATGATTTCCCTGGATGATATCCACCGTCATCAGCTTCAGCCGGTAAGTGCTCTTTCAGGCAGTGTGGCATTCAAGCCAGTAATCAGCCTGTCATTGGATTTTGCAGCGCCGGCGGAGCTTCTTGGAAAACCACTGAAGCTGCCCATCGCTGAGCAGTTCCGAGCAAACGTAGGGGAAGATTATCTGTGCGCATGATTCCCGGCTTTATCGATGATTCCGCCCCTCCCGGTGAGGTGATGCTGTACCGAAAACTTGAAAATGCCCAGTGCAGTTGGACCGTTATCCACTCACTGGACTTAGCCCCAAGTAACCACAACAGGCGCACCGAACTCGACTTTGTGATCCTTATTCCCGACGTCGGAATTCTCTGCGTAGAGGTGAAGTCGCATAGCGAGATTGGTTTTGACGGCGACCGCTGGTATCCGGAAAGCATCACCAAATCTCCATTCCGTCAGGCACAGGATGCGCGTTTTACCCTGCGGCGCCGACTACTGGAGCGGTTGGGGGCTTTTGCCCAAGTCCCTGTGGTTCACTGTTGCGTGTTTCCTCGGGCGGACTTTGTCGTGCCGCCCAACTTGTCTGTCCAGCCATATGAAGTGATGGACCGTAGTCGGTTCGAGGTATGTACTACAGGTGATGCACTGTGTGATGCGCTAAAAGGTATGGCCTTGCGGATCATAGATGAGGATCCAACGATCAATCCCTTGAATGCACCGCTGTCAGGGCAGCAAGTGGAGCAATTCGTAAGTTTCTGTTTCCCCATTCGCACGCGTCGTCCGGAAAAGGACGCCGAAATTCGTTATCGCGAGGAGGAGCTTGAGAAAGTTCTGCGTGAGCAGCAGTTTCCGGTGCTTCGCTTAACGGAGTACAACCCTCGTGTGCTTGTCGAAGGTGGAGCCGGTACAGGCAAGTCTTTGATTGGTCTGGAGGTAGCCAGACGAAAAGCAGCCCAAGGGCTGCGTGTGGGATACCTGTGCTTCAACCGTTTGATAGGCCAATGGGCCGCCAGTCAGCTGGAGAGCGAACGGAATCCACTGTTAGTTGGTGGCTCCGCCCTCAGCGTACTGATGTCGTTGACGGGTATGAGCGTGCCTGACAATCCCGATGATGATTTCTGGTCTGATCTGCCGCTGAAAATTCAGGATCGTCTAACGGATCCCTCGTGTGCAAGTGAGGCGCGGTTCGACTACCTCGTTATCGACGAAGCGCAGGACATACTCGGACGCCCGGATCTGCTGGACTGTATTCGTCTTTTGCTGGACGGCGACCTGAGTGGAGGTCGCTATCTAATGCTGGGCGACTTCCGTAATCAGGTTCTCACTGGGGCTATGGAGCTTGAAGCCTCTCTTGCTGTCGTTCGGCGCTATTCTGCCTGCTGGCTGCTTACGGAAAACTGCCGGAATTACAGAGCGATCGGTCAAGTCGCAATGAAGCTTTCTAAGGCTGACAGGCTCACTTACTCCGGGTACCTGCGCCTGGGCGGCGGTTTGCATACATGGAAGCTCGGACTGTATCAGGACGCAGTGGATCAGGCCCGGCAGATTGTCACGTGCGTGGATTCGGCTCTGGGCAGTGGGTTTAATGAAGAGGACATTACAGTCCTTTCCTTCAGGTCCGAGAAGCATTCGGTGCTCCCCCTGTTCCGTGAGATGTGCCAACGCCCCTTAACTCCTGCCGGTAGTGCGGGCGCCAGAGGTATCCGATGGTCAACGGTTTCTGCCTACAAGGGCCTTGAGAACAAGGTCATCATCATCACCGATGTGACCCCTTCCGAGAGTGGATTCGACCGTAGTCGCTTCTATACGGGAATTACCCGGGCTCAAGAGCGGCTCTATCTTTTTTGTCACGCGTCGGGTGCTTCACAACTGACCGAGTGGGTTACAAGCGCAGGGAAAGAATATGAATAAAGAACGATCTGCCGAAATTGAATTTCTGCGTGGTGAACTGGTGGGACCCGCGCGCCCTTTAGGTGCGGATCGTAGCAACAACATGGTGGTGGTTGATACGCAAGGTTGTTTCCGGTTAGGTGAGGATGTCGACGGAACCCTGTACTACCAATGCAGTGGCAGCGATGTTCCTCAGGAAATTGTTCACTACCGTAGTGAAACTCCCATGCAGCGTTATGGCGCAGGTCTTTTGCACCCGCGTAATGATGTACGTGGAGGTACGACTGACGAGTCAGTGGGCAGTGGGTCATCCGATGGGCAAGTAGCTGACTATGACGCGGGCGAGGACGCATCGGCTGAAACTGTCCAGGCGGTGGTCTCTGATCCGGAGCACTCTGCATCGCCTGTGATGTTCGTGAGCGGTGATGCGGATATTGAGGGGCGTGATACGGAGATGGATCACGACGATTTCGAGGTCGGTAGCGATGACATGTACCAGCCGTCGGTCATGGGCATCAGCTTCTGCCTCGATGAGGGGGAGGGCGAATTTGTGGTGTCCCTGCCTCCTATGAAAAAGTTTTTCTGGCAGTTGCCAGACGCGGCCGCATTTCCTGTCAACGGTCGGTACGAACCCTGTTTCAAGATCACTGCTAAAGACGGTAAAGAACACAGAGCCGAGTCGTGGCGGCGTGTACCGGCTACTACTGAGAATACTCACGAACGGTTTTTGCTGGCCAACCTGAAGCCAGGTAAAACCGAGTCCAGGGACCTGGCATTGGGGGGGCTGAAGCTGCAGATCCAGGTATTTCCGAGGCGCCTACATGGTAAGTGGATCATCACTTGTGTACTGCGTAACCAGCTGGATGCCCGTACTCTCAAGAGCAAGGTAGAACGAGTCCGAAGTGTGCTCTTCCAGGCTTACTTTGAGGTGCGCGTACAAGGTGGGGCGGCTTTTAGTCGTTACCCTGAGGGTGTCAGGCCGTTCCGGCAGCTCGATGATGACGAGCAGACGCTCGCGTTGCTGTACCGCGACGAGGCCACTTGGGCTATTGGGCATGGCTGTGCGGCGGGATGGGATAGCGTGGATGGTGTGACGCCGGACGCGGTCTTCGCCGATGTGATGCCGGCTGTGGAATTGCCGAGTATGACGCCCGATATCAGGGATAGAGATGGTAAGCCAGTTACCTTGTCAATGCGCGAGCTGGCAAGCCTGCCTTCCTTTGCTGATGGCGGAGTGGGCTGGCAGACACTCGACCGACTCACTGAAGAATATTCTGCTTGGATTGAGGCGCGCGAGGCTGATAGCTCGAAGCTGGAACCTCATTTGCGTGAGGTAGCCGAGCGTCATCTTGAGGGGTGCAGGACGTGCCTGGTGCGCATCCGCAATGGTATCGCTATCTTGCAGCGAGATGCTGCTGCGCTGGAGGCGTTTCGGCTGGCTAATCAGGGAATGATGCTCCAACAGATTGCCTCCAAGCAGATTGTGCGGCGCTCATTGGTCCAACTTGACGGCTATGTGGCGGCGGCGAAAGTGGTGGAGGGCCTTCCTCGCACTCCATGGGAGGTCTGGATCGACGGTTCTGAGGGGGAGAACATCGGCAAATGGCGTGCTTTTCAGGCAGCATTTGTACTGATGAGCATCGCTGGGTTGGTGGACGGGCATAGTGACGATCGGGAAATTGTTGACCTGATCTGGTTCCCTACAGGAGGGGGTAAGACCGAGGCTTATCTCGCGGTTGCAGCCTTTTACATGTTCCACCAGCGGTTAATTGCGCGACCCGACGACGAGCTTCATCGCGACGGCACCAACGTCTTCATGCGTTATACCCTGCGTATGTTGACCACCCAACAATTCCAGCGTGCGGCCAGCTTGATCTGCGCAATGGAGCAGATCCGCACACGACGTGAGAAGGAACACTCCCTTCATCAGTTGGGAACAGCCCGATTTTCATTGGGGCTGTGGGTAGGCGCTGATGGTTCTCCTAACAAATTTGAAGCAGCTGCTACTGCCATTCGTCAGTACGAGCGGAACAATGTATCTGGAAATCCGTTGGTGCTTACGGAATGTCCCTGGTGCAGAAGCACCATCGGCCGATTGGAGAAGGGGGCCGACGGCGCTCCCTCCAAAAGTAAAGGTAGCAAGCTGGCTGGACTGGTGATCGGTAAACGTCCGTACCTGAGGTGTTCTGATATCTGCTGTGAATATGGCGGTAAGAATGACCGCCTACCTGTCGAGGTGATAGACGAGGCTATCTACAATAAGCCACCGTCCATGTTCATCGGTACCGCAGACAAGTTCGCCATGATGGCCTGGAAACCCGAAACAGGAGCACTGTTCGGATTTCAGCCTGATGGTGATGGAGTTGTCACCCGCGTCAGGCAACCGCCAGGGTTGATCATCCAGGATGAGTTTCACCTGATTTCCGGACCGCTGGGTACGATCTATGGTTTGTATGAGGGCGTGATCGAGAGGTTTTGCACCACAGAGGATGGCCGACATCTGATCCGGCCGAAGATCATCGCTTCGACGGCCACCATTCGTGGCGCAACGGATCAGGTGCGTACCGTCTACGCCCGCGAGAAGCTGCAGTTGTTTCCCAGTCCTGGGCTTGAAATGGGGGACTCGTTTTTCGGACGCTATGCCAGGAATCCTGACGGCCGGCTCGAAGAAGGACGCCTGTATCTTGGAATTCATGCCAGCGGTTACCGATCATTCCTGACGGCACAGGTTCGCACATTCTCCGCAGTGTTGTTCAGGGCCTGGATGTTCGAAGATACCCAAAAGGATGCATGGTGGACCTTGCTGGCGTTTTACAACAGCCTCCGCGAACTGGGCGGTGCCCAGACTCTGTTCCAGTCTGATATTGCTGCGCGCATGAAGGATTACTCGCTCCGCTATGGGCTCAAGGGCAGCAAGCAACGCTACCTTGATACAGTCGAGGAACTGACTAGCCGCCAGAGCCAGGCTCAGTTGGTGGAGCTAATGGACCGGATGGCGCTGGACTGGAGTGACAAAAAATCAATTGATGCCTGTCTTGCGTCCAACATTATTGAGGTGGGGGTTGATATCGACCGTCTGGCGCTGATGGCCGTTGTGGGGCAGCCAAAGTCGACCGCGCAATACATCCAGGTTACGGGGCGGGTTGGCCGGCGCTGGGACAGTCGACCGGGTCTGATTCTGAGCATGTTTAATCCGAGCAAGAGCCGTGACCGATCGCATTTCGAGCAGTTCCACAGCTATCACCGAAGGTTGTATGAGCGTGTAGAACCTACGTCGGCTACGCCATTCTCGGTCGAGGCAGTGGAGCGTGCCCTGACCGGTGTCCTCCTGGTTTGGGCCAGACAATGCTATGACGCCAAGTCACCCGGTGAGGCATTCGGTGACTATGACATTTTTCTGAATGAGGCGTTTGAACTGCTGATTGAGCGCTGCGAAACCATCATGGAAAAACAGCCGGCAGAGTTGAGTCGTGTGCGCTCGGCCATGGACAAGGTACACAGAGACCTCCGTAGGAAGTGGCAGGCTAATCCTCAGGAGTGGTGGGCATACCCGCAAAAAAGTGACGGCGAGTACCTTATGTTGTGGTCAGGTGTGTTCGCGACCTCTGGACAGAAGCAGAGGGGCGCACGAGTTCTCAGCAGCATGCGTAATGTCGACGGTACTGCTCGGGCAGCTATAAGCGATCACTATTTTGCGCAGGAGAACACAGAATATGGCCAGTGAAATTCGGTTGGGGCAACTGATCGCGCCCTTCGGTCCAGGAAGTATTTACACCGACAAGTACGGCGTTCCCAATATCATCTGTGGCTTGGACTTCTGGCATAAGCAGAAGGATGAGCGGGGCTGCTGGAGAGTAGACAAAGCGGCTATGCGCAAGCATCTGATTCATGAGCCCCGGCTTTCCGCACTGCTTCAGATTCCTGAGTTCCGTCAGCCGCCGGAGTACTGCTATGACGACCAGAATCCGGGCCTCTCTCGACTGGAAGTACAGATGCATCGTTTTCCTACCTGGTATGTCGACAGGCTCAGTGGAAAGATGCGCCGTTTCAACCTTGATACCCAGAAACTCAATCCACTGGAAAAGAAAGAGAAGGCGCAGTGGCGGCCAGTACGCTTCATTAGCGTTTGCAGCCAAGGGCATATCTCTGACTTTCCGTGGAAGGAGTGGTGCGGATGTGTGTGTGCGGGCGATGGAGGACTGATTCTTAATGATTCTGGCGGTCCGGATTTGCGCTCGGTCAAAGTAACCTGCTCAGGATGTAAAAATTGGAAAACGCTTGCTGGCTCCATGGGCATGGGGGTCGATCAGGAGCGTGGCAGAATCGAGAAGTCAGGGCTAAGTTCAGCGAACATTCGTTGTAGCGGTGAGCGTCCCTGGCTGGGGCGGACGGTTCAGCCATGCGAAGAACATCCGGTGGCGGTTCTGATTAACCAGTCGAACATTTATTTCAGTAAGATTCTGTCCTCGATCTACCTGCCCGATATGGCCAGCGAGCAAAGTGTTATCGATATTCAAAGAATCTTGCGGCGAGATGAGATGGATCTGAGCGACGTCAAGCTCATGCTGGATATGGGCAGACACTCGGCGGTACTGACGATGCTCCGCGACATTCTGGCACCTCATTACGTTAGTCTTCCCGATGACGACTCGATCAAGAAGGCTATTGACTCCCTAAGTAAGGGGAGCTCGGTGACCGATGGGGGGGCTCAGCCTGTCATGGATGAATCGGAGTCGCAGATGTTCCGGCGGGCCGAGTACAACGTCCTGCGCAACGAGGTTGGACCTGGTGTAGATGATGAGCTAAGGGTTATCCCCAGCCAGGTACCGGGTGACCTGAAACATTGGTTCGGGCGGATTAACCTCGTCGAACGACTGCGTGAGACGCGCGTGTTCTATGGCTTCGAGCGCCTTATCCGGGCGAAAGACTCACTCAAATCTATGCCGTCATCGGCTATTAATCAGCTTTTCCTGCATCCGCCAGAGCCTGCGCACCAGTGGCTGCCTGCCATCAAGAACTACGGCGAAGGGATTTTCGTAGAGCTGAGTGAGGATGCCATACGTCAATGGCTTGCTGATAATGCAGCCTGGCTGGGTGAGCGGCTCGACCAGGAGTTTGTAGGTCGCATGGGGAGCGAGCCGAATCTCTTGCCACCCCAGCAGGGTAACCACCGAACGTCGCAATGGGCCGCACGTTACCTTCTGGTTCATACTTTGGCTCACATCATGATCAATCAGATGGTATTCGAGTGCGGTTATTCATCCGCAGCGTTGAAAGAACGTATCTTCGTATCCGGTGACCCTGAGGCACCAATGGCTGCATTCCTGATTTATACAGCCGCAGGGGATTCGGAGGGGAGCCTGGGCGGACTGGTCCGCATTGGTCGGCCTGAGTTGTTTGAGCCCATGTTGCGCAGGGCCCTCTCGAGGGCGTCCTGGTGTTCTGCCGATCCCGTGTGCTCGGATAATTTGGGGGGGACAGGGTCGAGGCGGGTGAACAAGGCAGCCTGTCATGCCTGCGTTCTGCTGCCTGAGACTGCCTGCGAGACAATTAATAGCGGATTGGATCGCGCTCTGGTTATCGGAACGCCGCAGGCCCCGAAGTATGGGTTTCTGTCCGATCTGATTCAGAGTTTTCCGTCAGACTAGCGAAGTCTCATGAAGTGTTGATTGTGTAAGCAGCAGACGAGGCAACTCAGTCGTCTGCCGGGTAACATTTATCCGTTACGGTCTCGGCTCACCGCTGCTGTTTACAGACCTTAGTCTTCTAGTCAGTGTTGGTCACAATTGAAGTTGGAGGGATCCTCAGAGCACTGCATAAGCTAGAGACTCGAACCCTCCTTACTTCTCAGCGTGTGCAAGTGTCTGTTTTCGCATGTCTGGCGTTTGCGGTTCTTCTATTTCGCGATTGCCGCTGCCGGCCCACCATTCACCGCCGCCGTCGACGTAGCGTTTGCGCATGTTGGCGGCCAGGGTTTGCAGGTCCTTGGGCATGCATTCGTCGGGGTCGTGGGCGGGGAGGGGCATGCGAATCTTCCAGAGGTTGGCGCCTTCGATCAGGGCGAAGGCTTGGCCTTTGGGCAGGCTGACGATGTGGGCGGGTTCGATCAGGGGGACGCTGGTGGAGCTGACTCGGTCCTGGGTGTTGCTGGTGAAGTCGGTGTTGCCAGTGATGTCTGAGCTGTCGGTGGCGCCGCTGACGAGGGTGGTGGAGTAGACGTCGACCTTGGGCAGTTGTTTGGTCAGTAATTCTGCCGTGGCGGTCTCTCGTACGCGCAGCATGAAGAGGTTGTTGAAGTTGCCGACTACCTGGCCGGCTTTAGCGCGGTTGCCGATGCGGGCTTCGATGTCGCTGATGGTTTGGGTGTAGGCGGTGACTTGGATGCCGGCGCCGCCGCCCTTGTTGATCATTGGAATGAACTCGTTGCCCATCAGTTCGTTGAATTCGTCGGCGTGCAGGTTGATGGGGATTTTCTGCTCTTGGTCGGCGTTGTGCAGCCCACCGTCCAGACCAAATTTGTAGATATGCCCGGCCACTGACACCAGGTCTGCGAACATCGAGTTGCCCACGGCTGCGGCGACCTCAGGGTCGGAGAGGGCGTCCAGGCCTACATACACGATGCCTCGCTTACGAATGACCTGCATCCAGTCGAAGATAGGGCGGGGGTCGTCCAGGGCGCTGTAGTTGGGTGAGATCAGTTCGGCCATGCGCCCTGTGGTGAGTTTTTCCAGCAGGGGCAGGAGTGAGGCGACGATCTTGTCGAAGTAGGTCTTGTCGTAGCGCACGGCGGAGCGCAGGCCGTCCATGACCGGATCAGCCACGCGAGTTTGTGAAAGGTATTGGTCGATCGCGGTGACACGGGGGAGCCGGCCACGCATGTTGTAGGGTGTGTTCTTTTCCGTGAGGTTGCCCTCGATCGTGGCAATGGTGTCCCAGGCGCCTGGGTCATGGCGGGCGAAGTAGTCGCTGCTGTAGTCGATGAACAGGGCATCGATGTTGATCACGTGCTGTTGGATCTGTACGTAGTCGGGGCGGTTGCCCAGTTCGACTAATGCCCGGGCGATGATGTTGACGAAGCGCCAGGCGAATTCACGAAAGGCGGCGCTGTTGCCTTCGCCGGAAAGTTGTCCGGAGATGCGGCTCGCCACTTCGGAGATGCGTCCAAAGCGGCCCACGGCGTTGTAGCGGGCAGAGAAGTCTGGCCAGCCCAGGTGGAAGACGTAGAACTCTTTTTCTCGTCCAGCGCGTCTGGCTTCGACGTACATGCGCTTGAGTAAGTCGGCGTCGCCCTTGGGGTCGAAGACAATGACCGGTTCGAACTCTGAGATGCCGTTGACGCGTTTCTCTCGGCGAATGTCCTGGGTAATGAACAGTTCGGCCAGGCGGGTTTTGCCAACTCGGGTTGTGCCCAATACCAGGCTGTGGCCGACGCGTTCGCCAAGAGGGAGTGAGACAGGCACTTCATTGGGTTCTACACCATGAAGGCGAGGGGAGCCGCCCACGGGTGGAAGAGGGCGAACGGGATTGAATGGGTTGTCCCACTGGGTGAAACGTGGAATGAGGCTCAGAGGGAAAGGGGCCTTTTCCAGGCGTTGTTCCAGTTGGCGGGCGTGCTGAAACAGTGGTGTGGGTTCGACGTAACGGCGGAACTCTGGACGGTAAGTTTGCATCAGGCGCTGGGTGTGCCGTTGTTCCCATTTAAAGCCGATGCCGACAAACAATCGCTGGTTGCTGACCGGGATGTTCTGGCTGGTGATGACGTAGCGGGGTAGGCGGCGGATATTGCGTCGGTAGCGCAACACCATCAGGCCCTGGCGAAGACGAACCCAACCCAATATCAGGTAGAGGAGTGCCGTCACTGCGCCGAATAATGGCGTCAGGCCAAGCACGCCGGGTGCGAACAAGCATATCCCCATAAAAAGGGCACAAACCGCGACGGTGTACAGCTCTACGGCGGGCCTCAGTAGAACTTCGACTGTGTGCTGTTGGGTCATGGTCTTTGCTCCACCTGGTGAATGTTGGCTGCAGAGATGGCGCGATAACGGAAGTTGGGCATGCCGGTGTCCTCTGATTTTCAGGGGGCACGGTTGCAGAGCTGGGAGGGGAGCTGCCGTAAGGAAACTGGAATGTATTGCTCGGGTTTAAAGGGGAGGCTCTGGTGGTGAGGTGCTGAGCATCTTGCTCCTGTCCAAGATCAGGTCAGCTTTCATGCTGGCGTAAAACCACGGGGTCTCGATTCTGTTTTCTGGCTGATGGCCGATTTGTTCCTGATGACACTGAGGGCTCGATACTTCAGCCAGGAGCAATCAATGTCTGACTCTATTCAAAGCAAAATTGGGCCTTTGCGCAGCACCATGCTACTGACGTTGCATACCCATCATGCTGCTCGTATTTGGCAGGGGAGACCTGCCAGTGAGAACAAGCCACCGATCATGAGTTTCTCGCGCTTCATCGGTTTGATGGGGCGGATTAACTTCGATGCGCAGAGGGATGATCCCTATGCCGACTTCTGGCTGATTCGTATCGAGGAAAAATTGCAGCACTGCAAAGCCGAATTGGCGCACATTCATCAGGAGGTGAACCTGCTGATGAGTGAGATGCCGAGCGCCATTTCCGTGCAGGAGAACTTCAGTGTTCGGCCCGCCAGTCTGCCAATCTTTGTTGGCTCTAAACTCGGCTTCTTGGCTGTCTATCTGTTGATTACCTATGACGATATCGTGCGTCGTTTGCTCCATGTTCATCATGTTTCGTTGATTGGCCGGAGGGCGACAGAAAGTCGGATCGATGGCGCGAGCCATGTATTACGAAGCCTGTTTGGACTGGCTCAGAAGTACAAGATTTCGGGGGTGACTCGGGCTGATTTTGCGGCCAATAACGATCGGGCACGAGAGGCAAAGGAGGCCTTCGGGGAGTTGCCGTTGGATGTGTTGGAGGGGCGGCGAAGAGCTGAGTTTGCGCCGCAAATTCTTGTCGGTCGCAAGCGTGATGATCGTGCTGTTTCAGCGGCTGTGGTGAAGCCTGTTGTGTGGGGTGGTGTGGCTTCAGGGAATGCCTTGGTGCAGGTGATAGCTGATGCCTTGGAGGGTTGATGAGATGATCACGAGACAAGGTCATGACAGCGTTTTGGGCTCGGCTACGCTGGGGGATGGTGCGCAACACACTGCCTTCCAGCCACTTGAACACACTGCCTTCCACGAGCTGGAACACACTGCCTTCCCTAAAGGGCTTTTAAAGCCCTTTAAGGGTAAGGGGGAGCTGCTTGAATTTGGCGAGCGGTGCGGTGAGCTAACCGAGGGATTGATCGCTCTGGCGATCGAAGAGGTACTGGCTCAGGCCGAGCGATATCCGTTTACCTTGCTGCCCATTCGGTTGGTCAAACAGTCGACTGGAGCTGGGACGATTTTTCTGCGTTGGAGTCGAGTAGACCGTTCCAGGATGGGGGCTGATTTGTGGGAGGAGTTGATTCTTGATGAGCAGACGCCGATCAACTTGATTTCTGATTTGTATGCGCTGGAGCTACAGCGGATCACCATCAACATGCAGATCAGTATGGTTCACAGTATGGGGCGTCAGGCGTTCTTGTGTGCCAATAAGGCAGAGGCGGCTGAGCAGGCGTACCAGAAGCGGATACTTGAACATGCCCGACTTCACTCTGGAGAAAACTGAGTATGGCTACCAGTTTTTGGGGTGAAGGTAACATTGGGTCCCGGCCTGAGTTTCGAGAAATCTCCAACGGCAATAACGAGCCGCGCCGACTCTTGAGACTCAATGTGTACTTTGATAATCCGACCCCGAAAGGCGGCGGTGAGTACGAAGACCGAGGTGGGTTCTGGGCCGGTGTTGATGTCTGGGGAACGAATGCTCAGCTGTGTTTGTAAAAGCTATTTTCACTTTATTGTCACGTGGCCTTGGTATGTACCAGGCCACGTTTTGTTTTTTGGTTATTAAGCAGTGTAAGTGGTTCGTGCTACAACGTGGTTTTATAGATGCACTGCATTGATTTTTTTAGGGGCAATGGGATTATTTCTGCTGTTCGCATAGCCAGTAGGCAGTGTGGGTCAGGTGGTATTTGTTTTATTTTTAAGACTCGCTTGGCTGCTACCTTAACTTTTGCGTCTGATACAGTGATACAGCGGTCGGAGAAGGTTTCAATGTCTTTTAGCTTGACCTTCGAATATGGTGCTGGGCATAGAAGTAGTACATCGCCAAAACGGAATTGACGAAATGCATTTACACTAAATAAGTCAGTTGAGTTTTCCACTGTTTGAACAGCCCATGATGGTGAGTCAAAAAGGGCTTTGGGGTATTCTTTTTGATCCAGTATGTATCCTAGAGGTCTATCATCTCGTATCTTAAGTAGGTTTGCTGCGGTGTAGACCCATATGTCAGAGAATGCAGGCATCATGATGGTATTAAAGAAGATTGCCAGCAAAATCGCGAGCGAAGTTTTACCGGCTCGCTGTATTAGGTTTCCTTTGAACTGATAAAATAAAAGTATCGGAATTAGATATCCGACCATCATTATTAAACATGAGAGAATTGCTAGTGTTGCTTCAAGGCCATTTTCTGTGCCGCGCCATGCTAGTATTGCTATTTGTGCTGGTGAGATGCCGCATAACGCTGTAAGTGTGAGTAAGGTACTAAGTGATAGGATCTTAATGCATGTTTTTAGGTTTTCTTTTACAGGGCTTTTCTGTTTTGATGGGTTGGGTGAGGGTTTTTCTGGGAGGATTTTTTTATATTGCATTAATCCGGAGGCTGCAAGTGATATGATGAATATGGTTGTCGGTGTTGCCCATGTTGGTAATTTGTATAGATAGGTCGTCACTGGGAGGGATATTAGTATTAATATATAGCCGATTATAACGATCCGGCCAAGATATTTTGCAATCTTTGCTTCCGAATCATGGTCGGGTGCAATCAAAGCCATACAGGCCGTAAATGAAACTGCTGGTAATGATAGATTTACTAGCACGAGAGAGAAACCAAGCGCTGTGAAAACTAACCAGACGAGTAGGTTTGATGGGCTTCCTATTGAATTCAGAATAAGCTCTGGGTGATTTATCATCCATAAATATTTTGAAAGAAGGAGGATTGAGATGAGACTGGCTAATGGTGGGGCCCACCACTTTCCATCATTGAGAATTTTTAAGAGTGCTTGGGTTTTGCTAAGCAGGAATTGGTATTGCGATTCGACCTCTGTTATCTGTGCCGCTTCATCCGGGTTTTTTTCTAGTGCATTCATTTGCCTGTTTCCATTGGCGTTAGAGGTTCTCATGAATATGGCTTGTCGGCAGCTTGATCTGAAAATGTAGCGGGGGGATAGAAAATCCTCGCTTGCATGGGGGATAGAAGGACTTGCCGTAAGTGAAGAGGATGAAATACACAGGCGGGTAAGTGGGGGCTATGTTGTAGTGGGAGATCGGCTCGTTGGCGTAGTCGCTGATGAAGTCCTGCCCGGCCTGAAGCTCGCTCAGGTAGTCGGCCATGCCCTGGTACTGCGTAAATCGCCCGCACAGGCTGACTATCCCGCCTGTCGCAATCACCCTCAATGGAATTGACCGCAAGACGCTGACAACGTTAACTGTATATTCGTACAGTTATTTCGGAAGTCGTGCGTTATGAGCTTTACCATTCTGGGGCCTCTGGCAGGGGGCGGCGTTGCGCTGCCACTCTGTTCCTTCAAGGTGCCGGCGGGATTCCCGTCACCGGCGGCTGACCACATCGAGCGGCAGATCTCATTGGACGAGCTTTTGAACATACGGGCCCCCCATGTGTACCTGGTGTCGATCCAGGGCGACAGCATGCAAGGGGCGGGCATCTTTGACGGTGACCTGGCTGTGGTAGATCGATCCCTGGAGGCGCAGCATGGGCAGATCGTTGTAGCCCTGTTGAACAACGACCCCGTCTGCAAACGGCTGCGCAAACAGGGATCCCAGGTGATCCTGATGTCAGAGAACCCGCTGTACCCGTCCCGCTACGTCATGGAAGGCGATGAGCTGTCGATCTGGGGGGTAGTGACCTTCAGTGTGCGCAGCCATGGTCATTAAGCCCCCAGAGCCAGCCTTCGCGCTGATCGACTGCAACAGCTTCTATGCCAGCTGTGAGCGCGTATTTCGGTCTGACCTGTCCCATACCCCCATCGTGGTGCTGAGCAACAACGACGGCTGCGTGATTGCCCGTTCCGAGGATGCCAAGCCGTACATCAAGATGGGTGAGCCGTACTTCCAGATCCGCGACAAGCTTCGTCAGCACGGGATCGTGCCGTTTTCATCCAATTACGCGTTGTACGGCGACATGAGTCAGCGGGTCATGACCGTAATCGAATCCATGGTGCCGGCGTTGGAGGTCTACAGCATCGACGAGGCCTTTGCTGAACTCACCGGCATAACCGAGCCGCTAGAGCCGTTGGGACGTCGCATACGCGCCCAGGTGCTCCGGAGCACCAGTATTCCGGTCGGGGTGGGCATCGCTGGTACCAAGACCCTCGCGAAGCTCGCCAACCACGGCGCAAAGAAGTGGCAGGCACAACTGGGCGGTGTCTTGGATATCCGGGTACCGCATCGCCGTGAGAGGCTGCTCAAGGCCTGTGATGTGTCGGATGTCTGGGGCATTGGCCGAAAGATGACTGCACACCTGGCCGGGATGGGCATCAGGACCGCCTGGCAGCTCTCCCAGGCCGACCCATGGATGCTGCGCAAGCACTTCAGCGTGGTGGTCGAGAAGACTGCGCGAGAGCTCGCCGGCACGCCTTGTCTGGAACTGGATGAGCCTGACGCTCCCAAGCAGGAAATCTGCTGCAGCCGGATGTTTGGCCAGCGCCTGCAAACCTTGCCGCCGATCAAGGAGGCAGTCGCCACCTACATGATGCGCGCCTCGGAAAAACTCAGGGCCCAGCAGTCCTTGTGTAAGCAGATCCGGGTCAGCATTCGGACGGGGATGTTCAACCCACAGGAGGCCAAGTATGCGAACGGGGTGGTGATCGATCTGCCGTACCCCACGGACGATGTGCGCCTGCTGACGAAGAGGGCCGTCGACGCCCTCGATCAACTCTTTCAGCCAGGCTTCCGATACAGCAAGGCTGAGGTGCTGCTGCTCAATCTCTGCCAGCGCGGCGAATACACCGACGACCTGTTCGCCGAATCACAACCGGCGCAAGCCACGAAGGTCATGACCGTCCTGGACCAGATCAATCAGCGCTGGGGCAGGGGCACCCTGCGCGCCGCTAGCGTCCCGACCAACCCCGAATGGGGCATGCGCCGGGAAATGGTGAGTCAGAGCTTCACGACGCGGTTGGACCAGTTGTGGAAGGTCTCAAGCTGAATCGAGGCTCAAGCTGCTTTGTGGATGTCTGTGGTATGTCGCGTGGGCGGGGAGTCGCAGAAAAGAAGGCGGGGGCCTAAGCCCCCGCCTTCTTAGCAAGATAGTCGCTGAGAACCGTCATGGCGGGTTTCTTTATGACCTCGTCAAAACGACTGGCCAGTAGCGGGAAGCGTCCTCCCTCGCGGATGACCATACGTAGGAAGTGGGTCGCCATTGGCCCAGACCAGAAATCCGCACCACCTCATTCAGGGACCAAAGACCTAGCAGCCGATTTCTTTCGTCAACTGACCGTGAATCGGCTTGAGCGCAGCCTGATCGGCCGCTGGCAATGTGGTCCAGACTTTCAGTCCGGACCGCTGCTCGATTTCCTCAACAGTGACTTGGTAGCTGCAGAAGTTGGCAGCACGAGGCGTGTCCTGGTCCATGATGAAAGCCGCAAAGGTCCCCTTGGTTGGCGTGCTATTGGTGAAGATAATCTTCCAGTAGCCGCTGGGGATGGTGTGCTGCTTGGTGGTGCTGGGAAGGGTGCCGATGTACCGCTCGTACAGCGTGCCTGTCAGCACGTACACCGAATCAATCCCTGTCTGTTTCACCAGCGTCCGTTCCTTGTCTTCCAGCCGTGCCCAGGCGCCCTGGTTCAGGTCACTCTTTTGCGGCGTGATGTTGGACATGTAGTTCAGCGTCTGCCAGTCACTGACGCCGGCCATTGAGGCCAGGTTGGCCTGGTGGCCGCGATCGGTCTTCAGCGTTTCATTCGCCAGCTTGTAATCGGCATCGTCCAGCGTCTCACCAGCAGGAATGTCCGGATCGGTTTTCCAGTTGCGTGGGCGATTGGGGTAGGGCGTGTCCTTGGTGACTCGATACGCCACCCACTTGGCAAACTTGGTCTGCGCATCGTTGTTCAGCGTGTAGGCGGCCCTGACAAGCGTGACGTTGCTACCGCCAGTGGGACAGCCGACTGAGCAATTGTCGATCTGCGGCGCTGCCCCCATGACCTGAGGCAAAGGTGCAGGTACAGGCGCTATCTCGGTTGTGCGGCGTGTTTCAACGGTTGAACAGGCGCTGATCAACGCCAGCAGCAGATAGAGGCCGGTTTTCTGTAGATTCCGATTCACGATGAAGCTCCATGGATTTGATGTGCAGTAACCGTTTGTGCGGTGTCCAGGACAGGACAGCGCGATAGTAAACCAACATCGTAGGAATGTTGTCTGCCGATTTGTCAGCAACAATGTAGGTGGGTCGAGTTTTGCTCAATTGAGCTGGCCGCCTTTACGCTTGCAGTGCCGAGTGGCCAGGAGCTCTATCACACTGCGCCGTTGAGGGGTTTCGGGCTGAAACGTTTAAAGAAGAGGAGCAGAGTCTGCTTGAGTTTGATCTTCAAGAAGAGCAAGCGACTTAGGAATGGTAAATGCTTCTGATTTGGGGTGTATTTGTCGCCCAATATTTAAAACTCTGTTGGATCGAGCTACATACCATGCGTTCATTCTTATATCCCAGCTGCGAACATCGCAAAACTGCTGCCAGTTGAGTTCAATGATGCGCTCAAGTGTGTAATCTTCATTAATCAGAACGATCAGGATAAATTCGAAAAGCTGTCGATCCTTGTTAACCGGGTCAGGGTAAATTGTTCCACTCTTCTTTGATCTTTGAAGTGTTTTGATTGAGTATCGATTTCCTTCCCGAGATATTGCATCTATATTTTTTGTTCCTCGGGGTGCAGGTGCCAGAACAGGTAAGTCGGAGCGGTCTTTGAAAGTTGCAATTGCCAGCTTCTCCCCGATTTCGCCAACGCTGAAGTCCAGACCTCGACGCCTGGCTTCTTTATCAATCGCTACACGCAGTTCAAGGAGCTTCAGATCGTCCAGAGCGACTAGGTCTGATAGCTTTTCGTTGGTTTTTATCTGCATCCGTAATCTCGGTCCCTGAGATGTTTATCGTCGTGATTTCTGGAGATAGTAGAAAGTGCTGGCAATTTGAAATCATATCATCGACAGCCAGCTTTGCTCTACCTCGGATGCTGCACTCCCAGACATTTGCTACCCGCCAGCCAAGCTCGAGCAATGCTGTCGTGGTTCGTTCGTCACGAACTCGATTAGACATAATTTTCTGACTCCAGAACTCCTGCCGGGTTGCTGGGAGTTTGAACAGCGGACAGTTATGGCCGTGCCAGAAGCAGCCGTGTACGAAAATCACGGCATTGTGGCGTGGAAAAACAAGGTCCGGGCGGCCGGGTAGTTTTTTGTCCTGCAAGCGGTACCGGAACCCCAGAGCATGCAGTCCACGACGGACAAGAAGTTCTGGTTTGGTATCGCGTCCACGGATCCTGCTCATGTTGAGTCGGCGTTGCTCCGGGGTCAGGACATCAACCATCAACTCTCTCCGATAGCGTCTGCGACAATTGCTTTGAGGCTGTTTCGTAGGTCGTCATTGCTCATTCCAGGACGCAGGGTGATGGCGCCAAAGCGGAATTTGTCTCGGTATCGAGGATGGAAAAGCCGTCCTGGCACGGGTGTGTCCTTGAAGTCAGGGTTCAGGGTGGGCGCATGCGGGGTGAGCAGATAGGCGGCTGTGACAATCCCCTCAATCTCTCCGCTCTGTGCTTCCTGTACCAGTGCATCCCGGTACATATGAATAGAGTTCAGGGCATCATTCAAACCATCGTTAATACGATACTTCGCATCCAGAACGATAACCTGCCTTTTGGGTGAGCCGAAACCGGTACCCGCGAGAACCACATCAGGCACCATGGTTCTGCTGAAGCTGCCTTCACCGCTGCTTTCCTTCCAGTATTCGCGGTACTGACGTTGAAAGCACATGAACTTGTCCGGACCCACCGATACGTTGATAGCGCCCGCCGAAATCGTCAAACCGCCGGTGGCGTCAGTGACGAACAGATTGCTGAGGTCAACATTGGCCGAACCGTACTCCTGAATTGCTGAGCGAAGCAGGCGTAGGAAACACCATAGCTCGTAAAGCTCATAGGTTCTGGCCAGCGGCATCTGCAGGAAGTCGCCAAACAGGGCAGCCAGGCCCAGATTCATGTCCTGCCACAGTCGGTAGAAGCGATGGTAAACAGGGTCGTTGCGAAACAGCGAGGACATTTGCAGTGTCGCCGGGCCATTGCTGACTTCAGCCATAAAGCCTGCGTTTGCGGCATTGTTGAGCTGACGCGAGATCTGTCGCACCCGAATAGCCCAGCTTTCGGCTGTGGTGAGTATCTCTGCATCCTGATTACGGCCCGATCTGGAAAGGCTATCGGCTGCGCTCGACAACCATGTCGCCCACGACCGTAGGCATGCCTTGATCTGGCGGTGCTCCGGAATATCCAGGCTGTTACGGCGCTGGCGGACGGTAATCTGGGCAGGCAGGCGTCCGCCGAGCGCAGCAGGTAGTCTTGATGGCCGTGCTGTTTCGCTTCGTATGAGGCCGCTTCGAAATGACTTGATAATCTCGGGGCCTGTGGCGCGTACAGCCCTATGAGAGGGCAGTGTCACTTCTTCCGCCCTCAGGAAGTGCCTTGGAGAGCGATTGAGCGCCGCAATTGTCTGGGTGATTTCTTCCGCCCGCGAGCGTAGGAACTCCAGTCGCGCCAGTGGTGGTGGCTTGCTACCAGACTGACGTGCAATGCCTTTGCGAAAAGCGCTGAGAGAGAAAAGAGCGAAGGTATCCTCCAGCACCTCTCGAACCATGGTGTCGAAGTCGTCTCGAGTCAGCTTGCGCAGATCAGGATCGGTCGTGATTTCGAACCGACGGATACCAACGCCGGGTAGCTTCAGCGTTACTTCGACAGCCCCGGCATGAAAGCCCGGCGTCCAGCGCCACCTCGCAACGCGCGGCTGGCGTGAACGTAGGGCCTCGACAGGCACATCATCGATCAGCAGGTCGGCGGCTAGTGCGTCATCGCTGTCGTGCAATTCAAAGAGGTAGGAGGAGGCCTCTCTGATCGCACCGTCAGGAATGACATCCTGTGCAGGCCAGACCTGCCATGCAGGACCTCCACCTTCGCTCTGGACGTATAGCGCTGCCATTTGTCAGCGCATCGCCTGGAACGAACCGAGCTCGTCCAGATCACTCAGGAGGTCGCGGATGTACTTCTGTGAGTGAGGAAGGCCGTTGCAAAGTTTTTCCAGAGCATTGAGTAGTGGGCGCTGACGCTCTGCCCCACGGAGTTTGACGAAGACCTTCTGCACTAGCAGCTGATCCGTAACGATGTCAGATGCGTTCTGCAGGTGGGTGGCGTCGAAGGCGTGATAACGCACAAACTCTTCAATCACCCGATAACCAAACCCCAGCCCATAACGTTCGAGGAGAGCGTGGATTTCAGTCAGCTTGCCTTCGCAGGCGGTTCTTGCAGCCTGAAGATTCGGGTAGCGGCCAGTCAGAGAGACCATGAAGCCCGGAAGATCGACAGCAGACATGTCGATCACCGATGCCCTATCAAGCACTTTGTCACTAACTGGATTCGTTGTCTCGTCTACGTTGATTGTGCCAATGATAAACAGGTTGGAGGGTAGGGGGATCTCTGCACGGACACTGACGCCGGTTGTACCCTCAAGTGGTACACCGTTGGAATGTAATTGCAGTGCTCCACCGGTCTCTATCGCAGACAGAATATCAGAGAGATAGTACTCGACTCGTGCGAGGTTCATCTCGTCGAGGATCACGAACACGGGAGAGTCACGGTGCGCTGTGGCTACCAGTACCGCTTCCAGAAAGGTGGGGACGACGTAACGATTGGTCAACACATCGTAGTAGCCGGTCAGACCCGTAGGGTCTGTCCACTCCGGGCGAACCGGGCACTCAAAAATAAGCGGGTCATTGTCTGTGTTGGAGGTCAGGCCGTGAACGGCACGCGCATACTTCAATGCCAGTTGAGTTTTGCCGGTACCAGACAGGCCCGAGAGAATGACGAAGTGCTTGTGCTCCAGGAAGTTGAGCGCAGCATGGAAACGTGACACTTCACCATGTGGATAGTGACCACCCAGATTCTTGACCGCAGCTTCAATGTCTGCGATCGGGATGCTCGAGGGCATGCGGCACATGCCTGGGCTGAGCGTCGCGGTATCCATCCAGACGGGAAGCTCGTGAATTTTCTCCCTGCCAACCAGACTACCCAGCCAGCCGATAAACTCCCGAGCCAGCAGGCTGCGCCGTGCCGACGCCGTCGGTGGATACAGAGCAGTGACGATCTCATCTGGTTCTACAGCGGGGCCGAACGGTGACATGTCGCCAGCCAGGCTATCCCAGAACTGGGCGTTACGCATCCACAGCAGTCCATCTTTTGCCAGATAGACCGTCACCACATTATTCCTATGGCTGTACTTGAAAGTAGCGCCGGGTAGGTCTGCCTGCTCGCTGCTGTCCACAGAGTCTTCGAGCTCATGCTCTAGTCCCTGCTGCAACTCGAACTCTGGCTCTGAACTTTCATCTGAGCTATCAGCTTCTGCCTTAGCTGAGGCGCCCTTCGACTTTTGTTGAGCTTCCGCGCCCAGTTTTTTCATATCGTTCAGACGTCGAACGAAGTTTGCTCTGTCTTTTCGGATGAGAACGGCAAAATAGACCTCGTCCTCCGGCGGAAACCGGAGAACGCAGCCAAAAATCATCGCCTCAGTGTCATCCTTGACCTTCTCAAGGTTGACTACGCCAAGCTGAATTCCACCTTCAACAATCTTGGCACTGTTTGAGACGCCAAACAGGGCACGCGGGCGGACCGCCCGCGACGTTCCGAAACGCTTCTGTGCGGCTTCAAGAAACTGCTGTTGCCGCTCGACGAGGCTCATTAACCATATCCTTCTGAGAAATTGCCTGCTTGATGGTCTGCATCATCTGAGTGGCGAGTGCTTTCGCCAGGAGAGGCGGAACCGCATTACCGATCTGTTTGAACGCGGGGTTCATGGTGCCACTGAAACGGAAACCATCAGGAAAGGACTGCAGGCGTGCAGCCTCACGAACCGAAATAGTCCGTGCCTGGTTGCTGTCGTAATGAATGTGGCTGTAGCCATCTTTGCCAAGGTGAGCCATGAGCGTACGGGCTGGCTGGTCACGCCACATTTTGCGCCACTTGTTTGGGAACTTGCCCGCGTCATAGGGCGGAACGATCGAGTTTTTCAGGGCCGTGTACTCTGGCGAGTCGTCAGGGAGTTTCCGGCCCTTTGCGCGCTCGCTAGCCAGGCGCTCTTCAAACATTTCAGTGGCATGTGCGTAAGCTTCAGGGTACTGATCACCCGGGTTCATACGGGCAAACAGTTCATAGTCACGAGGCAGATAGCGGATTACATGATCCGTCAGACCCTCTTTAGGGGCTTCGTGACCTTGCCATGTACGCATCAGTTTTGCGTAGGTAGAAGGCTTGCTGGTGTTGTAGCTGACAGCGTTGTCGAAGCGGCGCGCCCCACGGGAAATTTTTCCGGCGGCAAGCAGTTCACGGGCATTAATTGCTGGAAGGTCACCCAGTGCGTCCTGCGCGGTGACAGCCGGCGGAAGGTCCGGGGTGGCAGCCGGTGGCTCCATGTAGGAGTGTGCGTCATCGACCAGATTGCGCAGTGACTTGAGCGCTACGGAGCGGGACCCCTCATACCCTGGAGGAAGTATCAGCCAGTGGCTTGGAGATGGGAACGAAACCTGGGCGCCCAGCTCTTTCCGGTAAGCAATGAGGAACATCCGTTCCCGCATCTGAGGTACGCCATAGAACGCCGCATTCAGCAGGGTATAGCCGCAGACATAGCCTTTTGCCTCGAGAACCTCGCAGGTCTCTTCAGCGATATTCTGGCCGCCATGGTTCAGAATGTCGGGTACGTTCTCCATGAGCACAGCCAGGGGCTGAAATGCGTCCACGTATTCCAGATACTTTTTATAGAGCTGTGCGCGTGGGTCATGGATGAACGCCTCGGGGTGCTCTTCGATCTCGCGCAGCTTCGACCTGCCGACGCGTGCAAATGCCTGGCAGGGAGGGCCACCCACGACAATGTCGAAGGCGTCAGCGACACTCCCCAGATCCAACTGGCGGCACAGGTCGGCTGGAGATGTTTTGGTAATATCGATAGCCTGGCTGTGGGCCTCAGCACCACCATGGAAGTTCAGGCCATGTGATCGGGCTGCATCGGGATCAAATTCAACAGAACCACGCATATCAAAACCTGCGGCTTCAAAACCCAGCGAGATTCCGCCGCAGCCGGCGAAGAGGTCCAGTACACGGGGTTTTTCGGATGTTTGCAGGCGCTCCAGCTTGCGGAGGATGACGTCGTTAGTCATGAAATTGGTCCTTGTCGCGTGACAGGCGAAGAGGGAGTTCGAGTTGCCCCTGGCAGTCATCCAGGAAGCGTTGAAGCGCCATGCGAATTACCCATGCGGTCGACACGTCGTTGGAGTCGGCCAGTGCCTGAATCTGCGAGTGAACATCTTCAGGCAGCATGACAGAAGTCCTGACCGTCTTCTTGTCCGGGGTGATGGGGCTACGGGCCATTGGCTGAAACCTTTAATGGAAGTGGTGCTATTGTGCACCACTCTGCATACCCTTGCACCAGTCAGTCGTCTGGTGTGTGGCTCAGGTCGTAGCGTTATAGAGGGCGAATGTACTCTGGTTTCCTGGGCCGTTCGCGGGAGGTGCTCTCCATAAACTGTCTGATGTGAGGTCGTGGCAAGGGGGAGGTCTGTCAGGTTTTTTTGCGAGCTGCTGCACAGCTGAGTGGCAGCCAGCCTGCTTTTCTATGAGGGCGGATCATCAGGGGAGTGTCAGATTTTTTGTGTTCGGGCCGGTAACGGCCTGCCGTCAGGCAGGCCCTGATTTCACCAGGTCGGCCTGATGAACCGATCTCCGTACAAAATCGCAAATTGATTCATCGCATTTTTCCA
>Ga0207655_1000781_pt1 | contig 34999 bp, 30 predicted proteins | sample KBSM44metaG_FD_184398 | JGI IMG/M metagenome (GOLD analysis project Ga0207655, IMG submission 184398) | Miscanthus rhizosphere microbial communities from Kellogg Biological Station, Michigan, USA - KBS M4-4 metaG (SPAdes) (version 2) | ecosystem: Host-associated > Plants > Roots > Rhizosphere >... | reverse complement strand
GCATAGCACAGCCGCAGCAGCGCGATCTTGTCCGCCTCCTCCACCGCGCCGACGAACGTCACGTGGGTCAGCCCCAGGCGGGCGGCGTGCTCCTTGAGTTCCTGCTCGATCGGGCCGGCGCCGACGATCACCACCGGATAATCGATGTTGGCCATGGCGTCGAGCAGGATGTGCAGGCCCTTGTAGTAGCGCAGCACGCCGACGAACAGGAAGAAGCGCTCGCCGCAGCGTTCGCGCCATTTGTCCATCACCGCCGCCGACGGCTGCGGATAGATGCTCTTATCGAGGCCGTAGGTGATGGTGCGGGTCTTGTGTTCGAAGCGCTTGAGCACCGGCGACGAGGCCAGATAGTTCGGCGAGGTGGCGATGATGGTGTCGACGCTGCGCAGGAAGCGGCGCTTGAGCGGGCTGTATACGCGCAGCAGGTTCTTCTGGCGCACGATGTCCGAATGGTAGGTCACCACGCTGGGCTTGTCGATGCGGGCCATGAAGTGGGCGATGTCCATGAACGGCCACGGAAAATGGTAGTGGATCACGTCGGCCTTGCGCGCCAGGCGCGCCAGCGCGCGGATCGCCCCGAACGAGAATCCCGTCGAGGCGATCTCGAAATCCATGCGGACGCGGTGCACGGTGTGGCCCTCGAATTCGATTTGCGCCGGGCCGCTGTCGCGGGTCAGTGTCAGCACCTCGTTGGTCACACCCAGGCGGCCGGTTCCCACGCACATCTGGCGGATGACTTGCTCGATTCCGCCCCAAGTGTCGGGGTAGTAGGTCTTGTAGAAATGAAGGACGCGCATGGCTGGTGGTCGGGCTGCTCGGGGCGGCCGGGGTTATGTGGCGTTAGTGTGACAGGACGTCATGATACACGGCGGCGGTGCGCCGGGCCGCCTCGTCCCAGGTCAATTCAAGCGCGCGGCGCCGACCGGCGGCGACCAGGCGCTGGCGCTGCGCATCGTCGCGGGCGATGGACGTCATGGCGGCGGTCATTTCCGGCACCGACAGCGGATCGAACTGCAGCGCGGCACCCTGCGCCACCTCCGGCAGCGAGGTGGCGTTGGAGGCGGCCACCGGCACCCCGCTGGCGAAGGCCTCGACCATCGGCAGGCCGAACCGCTCGTACAGCGACGGGAAGACGAAGGCGCCGGCGCCTGCGTACAGGTGGCGCAGTTGGCCGTGGTCGGTCGGCTTGTCGAGCCAGACGACGTTCTCGCCGCGCTGCCGCGCTGCCTTGACGCGGTTGACCAGGTCCTCGCTGCGCCAGCCCGGCGCGCCGACGATGACCAGCTGGCGCGCCGAGCGCAGCACCGGCGGCAGCGCCAGATAGGCCTCCAGCAGGCGCGCGATGTTTTTACGGGGCTGCAGCGTGCCGACGAACAGGAAGTAGCCGGCCTGCAGCCGGTATTGCGCCAGCGTGGCGTCGCGCTGCGCCGCGTCCGGGGCGTCGAACCATTCGGCGCCGACGCCGTGGTGGACCACGCTGATGCGGCGCTCGTCGACGCCGAAGCACTCGACCAGTTCGCGGATCGAGTAGCGCGACCCGGTGATCACATGCCGCGCCTTGCGGGCTGCCTTGACCTGCAACCAGTTCTTCAGGCGCCGCATCTTCGGGCTGCACCACTCGGGATGGGAAATCGGCAGCGCGTCGTGCAGGGTCGCCACGACCGGGCAATCCATGCGCACGATGCGGTAGTCGGTGGCGTGGAACAGGTCCAGCGGCGGCGCGTCCCTGCCCATCACGCGGCTCGCGTGCAGGTGCACGCTGGCCGGCAGGATCAAGTCGCCCAGGGTCGCCAGCGGAAACGACAGCGGCAAAGCGCGGCCCACCGTCAGGCGGCCGGCGTCTCCCGGCGGAGCAAAGCTCAACGGCAGCACGTCGCAGCCGGCGCCGGGCAGATGATCGAGCAAGGCGCGGCTATAGACGCCGATGCCGTCCAGGCGGCCGCCGGTGAGCACCGGTTCGACGGTGGTGGTGGACAGGCCGACGCGCAGCCGGGGCGTGGCGCCCACGGCACTCAAGCCTGGTACATCCAGCGCAGCGTGTCGGCCAGCGGCACGGTGGCGACCGGGCCGGTGACGGCGGCCAGGCGGCGGTTGTCGCCGACCAGCCGCACCACTTCATTGGCGCGCACAAAGGCCGGATTGACGTGGACGTTGATCCTGTAGCCGGCGATGTCGGCCATCATGTCGAGCGCCTCGCCGAGCGAATAGGCGTGGCCGGAACAGATGTTGAACGCCTGGCCGGCGGCGGCCGGCGCGGCCAGCAGCCGGCGGTAGCTTAGCGCCACCATGCGCACGTCGGAGAAGTCGCGCCACACGTGCAGGTTGCCCAATTCGATGTCGGCGGCCTTGCGGCGGAAGTGCGAGACGATCTTCGGCAGCAGGAAGTTCTCGTGCTGGCCGACGCCCGTGTAGTTGAACGGGCGCGCCACGATCAGCGGCAGCTTGTCCCGCCACAGGCGCGCCATGTATTCCATCGCCAGCTTGCTGACGGCGTAATCGTTGGCCGGCGCGGCCGGGACGTCCTCGCCAATGACGCCGACGTCGGTGTTGCCGTAGATATTGGCGCTCGACGCCAGCAGCACGGCCGACGGTTTTTGCTCCAGGCCGGCCAGCGCCTCGAGCAGATTGCGGGTGCCGGCGACATTGACGCGGTAGATTTGCTCGACGTCGCCATGGCCGACGAAGGCGATGGCCGCCAGGTGCGCCACCACGTCGGGTCGCACCTCTTGCACCACGGCGGCCAGGCCGGCGCGGTCGTTCAAGTCGACCGGATAGCGCCCTTCGGCCAGCGCGCCGTCCGGCGAAATGGTGCCGAACACTTCATAGCCGGCCGCGCGCAGCTCCCGCTCGACGTACAAGCCGGTGAAGCCGGACAGGCCGGTGATCAAGGCCCGCTTGCCCGTGCCCTCATTGCCCTCGATCTCGGCCGTCACGGTGGCCGCCTTAGAAGGAGAAGCCGGCTTTGTTGCGGCGCAGGTCGGCGTCGACCATCATCTGGCACAGCTCTTCGAGCGTGGTCTTCGGCTTCCAGCCCAGTTTTTCGGTGGCCTTGGCCGGGTCGCCGATCAGCAGCTCGACTTCTGCCGGACGGTAGAACTTCGGATTGACACGCACCAGCACCTTGCCGGTTTTTTTGCAGGTGCCGATCTCGTTGTCGGCCGCGCCGCTCCATTCGATGGCCACGTCGATCGCCTTGAAGGCCATGCTGACGAAGTCGCGCACGGTCTCGGTGCGGTTGGTGGCCAGCACGAACGTGTCCGGCTCGTCCGCCTGCAGGATGCGCCACATGCCTTCGACGTACTCCTTGGCGTAGCCCCAGTCGCGCTTGGCGTCCATGTTGCCCAGCTCGAGCACGTCGAGCAGGCCCAGATGGATCTTGGCGACCGAGTCGGTGATCTTGCGGGTGACGAACTCACGGCCGCGCAGCGGCGACTCGTGGTTGAACAGGATGCCCGACGAGCCGAAGATGCCGTACGACTCGCGGTAGTTCACCGTCATCCAGTGCGCGTACAGCTTGGCCACGCCGTACGGGCTGCGCGGGTAGAACGGGGTGTCTTCCTTTTGCGGCACGGCCTGCACCTTGCCGAACATTTCCGAGGTCGACGCCTGGTAGAAGCGGATCTTCGGGTTGACGATGCGGATCGCCTCGAGCAGGTGGACCGGACCGACGCCGGTGATCTCGGCGGTGGTCAGCGGCTGGTCGAACGACACGCCGACGAAACTCTGGGCGGCCAGGTTGTACACCTCGTCCGGCTGCACCGTCTGCATCAGGCGGATGCTCGACGCCAGGTCGGTCAGGTCGTACTCCACCAGGTTCAGGTTCGGATGCGACTGGATGCCGAGCTCTTCGATGCGCCAGAAGTTCACCGAGCTGGTGCGACGATAGGTGCCCGTGACCTGATACCCTTTTTCCAGCAGCAGTTCGGCCAGATAAGCGCCATCTTGACCAGTGATGCCCGTGATCAGAGCTTTTTTTGTTGTCGTCATAGTGTGTGGCTACAAATATAAGTAAAAATAGTCGGTTATTGTAACAGGGTCGTCACATCCCGCGGCTTGGGCGGGAAGCGAACATTACATAAATTACATCCGGTTACAGTCCCCGCGCCATGAAAAAAACCGGCCGCGCTCCAGGGGGAACGCGGCCGGTTGGGCGTGGCGCGCGGCTTAAGCCTTGCGCTGGGCGACCGAGTCGACCACGCACAGCGCGGTCATATTGACGATGCGGCGCACCGTGGCCGACGGCGTTAGGATGTGCACCGCCTGCGCGCAGCCAAGCAGGATCGGGCCGACCGCGATGCCGTTGCCGGCCGCCGTCTTGACCAGGTTGTAGGCGATGTTGGCCGAGTCCATGTTCGGCGCCACCAGCAGGTTGGCGTCGCCGGTCAGGGTCGATTCCGGCATGATGGCGTGGCGCAGTTTCGAGTCGAGCGCGGTGTCGCCGTGCATCTCGCCGTCGATCTCCAGGGTCGGATCGAGCTTCTTGACCAGGGCCAGCGCGGCGCGCATCTTCTGTGCCGACTCGCTGTTGGACGAACCGAAGTTCGAATGCGACAGCAGCGCGGCGCGCGGCGACAGGCCGAAACGGCGCATCTCCTCGGCCGCCATGACGGTGATGGCCGCCAGCTCGTTGGCGTTCGGGTTCTCGTTGACGTGGGTGTCGACCATGACGATCTGACGCTCCGGCATGATCAACACGTTCATCGCCGCGTAGACGCAGGCGCCCTCGCGCTTGCCCAGCACCTGGTCGATGTAGTGCAGGTGCAGCTGGGTGGTGCCGAAGGTGCCGCAGATCATGCCGTCGGCGTCGCCCTTCTTGATCATCATGGCGCCGATCAGCGTGTGGCGGCGGCGCATTTCCAGCTTGGCGTATTCCTGCGTCACGCCCTTGCGGCTGGTCATGTCGTAGTAGGTCTGCCAATAGTCGCGATAGCGGTCGTCGTGGTCCGGGTTGATGACGTCGAAATCGACGCCGTGCTTCAGGCGCAGGCCGAACTTGGCGATGCGCGTCTCCAGCACGGCCGGACGGCCGACCAGGATCGGGCGCGCCAGCTTCTCGTCGACGATGACCTGCACCGCGCGCAGCACGCGCTCCTCCTCGCCCTCGGCGTAGACGATGCGCTTGAGGCCCATCTCGGTCTTCTTGGCCACCTGGAACAACGGCTTCATGAAGGTGCCGCTGCGGTAGACGAATTGCTGCAGGCTGTCGGCGTACGCTTGCAGGTCCTTGATCGGACGGGTGGCGACGCCCGAATCCTCGGCCGCCTTGGCCACGGCCGGGGCGATCTTGATCAACAGGCGCGGATCGAACGGCATCGGGATCAGGTACTCGGGGCCGAACGACAGGTTGGTGAAGCCGTAGGTGGTGGCGACGATGTCGGACTGCTCGGCGTGCGCCAGTTCGGCGATCGCGTGGACCACGGCGATCTCCATCTCGCGCGTAATGGTGGTGGCGCCGCAATCGAGGGCGCCGCGGAAGATGTACGGGAAGCACAGCACGTTGTTGACCTGGTTCGGATAGTCCGAGCGGCCGGTGCAGATGATGGCGTCGCCGCGCACGGCCTTGACGTCGTCGGGCAGGATCTCCGGGTTCGGGTTGGCCAGCGCCAGGATCAGCGGATTCTTCGCCATGGACTTGACCATGTCCTGTTTGAGCACGCCGCCGGCCGACAGGCCGAGGAAGATGTCGGCGTCCGGGATCACCTCGGCCAGGGTGCGGGCCGAGGTGTCGCGCGCGAAGCGTTCCTTGTCCGGGTCCATCAGCTCGGTGCGGCCCTTGTAGACCACGCCGGCCAGGTCGGTGACGTAGATGTTCTCCAGCGGGAAGCCGAGGTCGACGATCAGGTCCAGGCAGGCCAGCGCGGCCGCGCCGGCGCCGGAGACCACCAGTTTGCAGTGCTTGATGTCTTTGCCGACGTACTGGATGCCGTTCATGATGGCCGCGCCGACGATGATGGCGGTGCCGTGCTGGTCGTCGTGGAAGACCGGGATCTTCATGCGCTCGCGCAGCTGGCGCTCGATGTAGAAGCACTCGGGCGCCTTGATGTCTTCCAGGTTGACGCCGCCGAAGGTCGGCTCGAGCGAGGCGATGATGTCGACCAGCTTGTCCGGATCGAGCTCGTTGATCTCGATGTCGAACACGTCGATGCCGGCGAACTTCTTGAACAGCACGCCCTTGCCTTCCATGACGGGCTTGGCGGCCAGCGGGCCGATGTTGCCCAGGCCCAGCACGGCGGTGCCGTTGGTGATGACGGCCACCAGGTTGCCGCGCGCCGTGTATTTATAGGCGGCGGCCGGGTCGATGACGATTTCTTCGCACGGGGCGGCCACGCCCGGGGAGTAGGCGAGCGCCAGATCGCGCTGGTTGGTCAGTTGCTTGGTCGGCGTAACGCTGATTTTGCCTGGGGTCGGGAACTCGTGGTACTCGAGCGCGGCGACGCGCAATTGTTGACGAATTTCTTCTTTTTTCTCAGATGACGAATCCATGCTGTGCTGCCTTCCTGTTTGTGCGGTCGGAAAGCCTACGATTTTATCAGACCAATTCTTTCATTTAAGTAGGTATTTTCACCAACGGTGATAACGGTTATTGGCAGAATTTATTGTTCTCGCAGGCAATTTCCCGAATTTTTGGTGCTTTTAACGGCTTTAGGCTATGAATAGCTTCAATATAATCAATCTTCGATGATTATTCTCTTTTACTATCATCCGTACTGCTTTGATTGAGATTAACAATCACAACCGCATGATACGTCAAAGTTCGGGTTCGGCGCACCGGCTCGACGACGCCGGCCAGCCGCCACGCCCAGCCGTTGATGCTCTAAAACAACACCCATCGCGGGCCTCGTGCCGCGGCTCCGCGCACCGGAAAAGCGGCAATCCCGAAGGGATTGGGCCCCACAGGCGTTGAATTCGTCGACTTCCCGCCGACCCGGAGGATACGGAAATCGCCCTCGCGGCGACTCGTGCTGGTTTCTTGATAGATAGAAATTGTCAAACTTCACCGTTTGTCGGATGATGAACCATCCATGGGCATCACCATAAAGTTCGATATAACAGGGGACACACATGCGCAGAATTAATATTTTTGTTTTGCTACTGGCCGCCAGCGGGCATGCACTCAGCCAGAACGGCACCACCATTTACGGTATCGCCGACCTCGGCGCACGCTACAGCAACGGCATGAACGCCGGTAACACTCCGGTGGCGTCGGGCAACACCAGCGCCGTCACAAGCGGCGTCAACAACACCAGCCGCTGGGGGCTGCGCGGCCAGGAAGACCTGGGTGGCGGCTTGCAAGCCATGTTCCATTTGGAAGGCGGCCTCAATCTCGATACGGGTAGCACGGCCAAAGCCGACAAGCTGTTTGACCGCCTCGCGTGGGTAGGAATGAAAAACGCCTATGGCGCCATACACGCGGGCCGCCAGACCAACGCGCTGGTCGATGCCATCACGCCAGTCGACCCGCTGGCCATCCGTTTCGCATCGTTCAACCCGAACGTCAATGTTGCCGCGCTGAGCAATACCGCCTTCGGCACGCACGCCTTCGGCCAGCAATACGGCACCAGCGGCTACGCGGACAATTTCTACCGCCTCGACAACATGATCAAGGTCAGCGGCGCGAACGGACCGCTGCGGGCGGTCGCCGCCTATTCCGTCGGCGAAGTGGCGGGCAGTTCGCGCGCCCTGTCCACGCGCGGCGGCGCGTTGATCTATCAGCAAGGCGGCCTGGTGCTGTCGGGCGGCGTCACGCGCTTCTTCAACCGTGACCGCCTGGCGCTCGACGCGGCCACCATCGGCGCGGCCTTCAAGTTCGGCGGCTGGCGCTTCAAGACCAACTTCGCCGCCAACAAGGCCGACACCGCTGTCAATAAAAGCGTTCGCCAGCGTGTCGCGTCGGCCGGCGTCAGCCGCGAGTTGGCAGCCGATCTGCTGCTCACCACCGCATACTACCGCGTGCGCCGCGAAACGACGGGCAGGCTCGACGACGGCTTCGACCGCGCCTTCGTCTTCCTCGAAAAGTCGATGTCCAAGCGCACCACCCTGTATCTGGAATCGGACTTCACGCGCTGGCGCGGCGATGCCGCCGGCAAAACGGGGGCGCTGGACAACGATGCCCGCGCCGAAGCCCTGACGCTCGGACTCATGCACAAATTCTGATTGCGAGCGGCGGCCGGCGGCCCGCCGCGGTAGGAAACATCGTTGTTTAAACGGCCTTGAGGTAAGTCTATGAACTGGCAATGGTTTATGAATTTGAGGATCGCATACAAGCTGTTGCTTTCTTTTTTCATCATTTTGAGCTTGACATTGGCGACGGGCATCTTCGGCATTTTGCAAACCGAGCGCCTGAATACCGCCTCCACCAGCGTGCTGAACAACACTTTGCCCAGCGTGCGCTACGCGTTGCTGATGAAAGCGACCCTGAACCGCATGCGGGTATCGGAATTGCAGCACATTCTTTCCAGCGAAGTCACCGATTTCAACTACTACGAAAAGAGCATCGAGTCGCGCACCCAGGAATTTACGGGGTACGTCGGAAAATTCACTTTATTGGTCGAGTCTGCCGAAGAAAAACAACTCTTCGATTCGTTGAATCAGTCTTTTGTCGAGTATCGGGCGGCCAGCAAGAAAGTACTCGCGCTATCGCGCGGCGGCAATCAGGACGAGGCGCGAAAAGCCATCCGCGGCGATTCCGTGAAATTGTTCCGCAAGGTGAACGACATCGTCGACAAGCTGGTCGACTTGAGCCAGGAAGAGAGCGCCCGGGCGCTGGTCGCCAACGACTATTTGCTGTCCTCGTCGCGCGCCTGGATCATCGGCATCCTGACGGCGGCGATGTTCATTAGCGTCACGCTGGCCTTGTTCATCGCAGGCATGATCAGTCGACCGCTGCGCGCCGTGGTCGAGGTCGCTGAAAAGGCCGCCAGCGGAGATCTGACGACGTCGATTACGGTCGCTTCGACCGACGAGATCGGCCAGCTGCAGCGTGCCATGCAAACCATGACGGCGAGTTTGCAGACGCTGGTGGGACAAGTGCGCGGGGGCACGGTCGCGATTAACATCGCGTCGCAAGAAATTGCCAGCGGCAATCTCGATTTATCGTCGCGCACAGAGCAGCAAGCGGCATCGCTTGAAGAAACAGCGGCGGCGATGGAGGAGCTCACCTCCACCGTCAAGCAAACCGCCGTCAACGCGCTGGAAGCGAACAGCCTGGCCGCCAGCGCCGCGGCGGTGGCCGGCCAAGGCGGCGCGGTGGTCAACGACGTTATTTCCACCATGAATTCCATCAATGCATCCTCGCGCAAGATCGTCGACATCATCAGCGTGATCGACGGCATCGCCTTCCAGACCAATATCCTGGCGCTGAACGCGGCGGTAGAGGCCGCCCGCGCCGGCGAGCAGGGGCGCGGCTTTGCCGTGGTCGCGAGCGAAGTGCGCAACCTGGCGCAACGCAGCGCCGCAGCCGCGAAGGAAATCAAGAGTTTGATCAATGACTCGGTGGAAAAGGTCGGCGCCGGCAGCAAGTTGGTCGACCAGGCGGGCAGCACGATGGCGGACGTGGTCGCGAGTGTCCGCAAGGTGAGCGATATCGTCAACGAAATCAACTCCGCCACGCAAGAACAAAGCGGCGGCATCGAGGAAATTAACATCGCCATCATCAAAATGGACGAAGTCACCCAGCAAAATGCCGCCCTGGTCGAGCAGGCCGCCGCAGCCGCCCAATCCATGCAGGATCAGGCCGCCCAACTGACGGATGCCATCAGGGTGTTCCGGCTCGATAGTGGCCCGGCCTCGACGCATCCCGGCCGACTGATTCGATGAGGCCGTCCCGTTTGACTGCGCGTTGGGGATTTATGCACGGGACCTCGTTGAGTGCATTTTTCTGCGCAGCCGGTGCGGTGCTGGGTACAATACGGCATGCTCTCCGAATTCGACCTCATCAAGGAATACTTCCAGCGCCCGCAGCAGCCGGGCCGGGCCACGCTCGGCATCGGCGACGATTGCGCGCTGCTCACCCCCACCCCCGGCATGCAGACGGCGATTTCGTCCGACATGCTGGTCGAGGGCCGCCACTTCTTCGCCGGCGAGGACGCCTATCGGCTCGGCCATAAAAGCCTGGCCGTGAACCTGTCGGACCTGGCGGCGATGGGCGCGCGGCCGGTCGGCTTCACCCTGGCGCTGGCGCTGCCCCTGGCCGACCGCGCCTGGCTGGCCGGCTTCTCGCAAGGCCTGTTCGCGCTGGCCGACGCCTTCAACATCGAGCTGATAGGCGGCGACACCACCAAAGGCCCGCTGACCATCTGCATCACCGTGTTCGGCGAGCTGCGTCCCGGCCAGGCGTTGCGCCGCAACGCCGCGCAGGCCGGCGACGATATCTGGGTGTCCGGCACCCTGGGCGACGCCCGCCTGGCGCTGGCCGGCTACCGTCTCGAACAAACCCTGGATGCGGCCAGCCTGCATACGGCGTCGGTGCGCATGCACACGCCGGTGCCACGAGTGGAACTGGGCGCGGTGTTGGCGGAACAGGGCATCGCCCGCGCGGCCATCGATATCTCCGATGGCCTGGTCGGCGACCTCGGTCACATTCTGGCGATGTCGAACGTGGGCGCCACCTTGAATGTGGACGCGCTGCCGCCCGGCGAGGCGCTGACGGCCTGCGCGCCGGAGTTGCGGCGCGCGTTCACCGCCGCCGGCGGCGACGATTACGAGTTGTGCTTCACCGCGCCGGCGTCGGCGCGCGCGGCGGTCATCGCCGCCGCCGACAGCGTTGCCACGCCGGTCACGCGCGTCGGCGGCATCGAAGCGGCGCCGGGCCTGCGCCTGGTGGACGCCGCCGGCCGGCCGCTAGACCTCAAACTCGCCGGCTTCGATCACTTCACGTCCTGAAGCGCGGTCACGTCCTCGTCCGGCTGGCCGGCGCGCAGGCCGCTGCCGTGCATCAGCCAGTAGTGGTGGAACGCCAGCCGGATGTTGTCGCGCAGTTGGGTGTCGTCCCACGGCTTGGTGTAGAAGCGGTAGATGGCGCCGCGGTTGACCGAGTCGAGCACCGCGTCGAGCCCCATGTAGCCGGACAGGATGATGCGTATCGTCTCCGGATACATGTCCTTGACCTGGCCGAGGAACTCGGTGCCGTTCATGCCCGGCAGGCGCTGGTCGCACAGGATCACTTGCACCGGGTGCAGCGCCAGCAGCTCGAACGCCTCGGTGGCCGATCCGGCCGTCAAAATCTGGTAGGCGTCGCGCTGGAACAGCTGGTCGAGCGACCATAAAATGTCCGGATTGTCGTCGACGATGAGCAGCGTTTGCGCCGGCTGGTTGGGCGCCGCCGGATCGACCGGCAGGCAGCGGCCCGATTCGACCAGCACCGCCATGTCGGCCGGCGCCACCGGCCGGCTGAAGAAATATCCCTGGATCTCATCGCAGCGGCTGCGCCGCAGATATTCGAGCTGCGCGCGCGTCTCGACGCCCTCGGCGATCACGCGCAGCTTGAGGCTGTGCGCCATGCTGATGATGGCGGTGGCGATGGCGGCGTCGTTCGGGTTGGTGGTGATCTCGCGCACGAAGGCGATGTCGATTTTGAGCTTGTCGATCGGGAAGCGCTGAAGATATGCCAGCGACGAGTAGCCGGTGCCGAAATCGTCGATCGCGACCTTGATGCCGATCGCCTTCAGATTGGTCAGCACCATGATCGTGCGCTCGGCGTTGGACATCAGCGCGGTCTCGGTCAGCTCCAGTTCCAGCAGCTCCGGCGGCACCTCGTGGCGCACCAGCGCCGAGCGCACCACCTGTTCCAGGTCGCCCTCGATGAACTGGCGGCTGGCGACGTTGACGGCCACGCGCACGGCGCCCACGCCGTTGCGCAGCCAGGCGCCGATCTGCTTGCAGGCGGCGTCGATGATCCAGGCGCCGACGCGCACGATCAGGCCCGTGTCCTCCAGCACCGGCACGAACTCGGACGGGAACACCAGGCCGAAGCCGGGCCGCTGCCAGCGCAGCAAGGCCTCGGCCCCGGCGATGGCGCCGGTGTGCAGGTTGACCTTGGGCTGGTAGTACAGCAGCAGTTCGTCGTTGTCGAGCGCGCGGCGCAGCGCCAGCTCCATGTCCAGCCGCGCCAGCACCTGCACGTTCATGCCGGCGGTGAAGAAGCGGTAGCCGTCGCGGCCCGCCTGCTTGGCGCGCTCCATCGCGGTGTCGGCGTATTTGAGCAGCGTTTCGGGATCGGTGGCGTCGTCCGGATACATGGCGATGCCGATGCTGGCGCTGAGCACCGCCGGGTGCCCGTTCAAATCGAACGGCAGGCGCAGCGCCTCGCGCACCTCGTTGGCCGTGTGGACGGCGTCCTGCTGGTCGCGCGGCATCGACAGGATCAGCGCGAATTCGTCGCCGCCCATGCGCCCGACCGTGTCGCGCAGGCGCACGCATTGCACCAGCCGGTTGCTGAACTGGCGCAGCAGCTCGTCGCCGAGCGCGGCGCCGAGCGAGTCGTTGATGTTCTTGAAGCGGTCCAGCGCGATGAACAGCACCACGATGCGCCACGATTTTTCCTGCGCCAACGAGATGGCGTCGGCCAAGGTCTGGAAGAACAGCGTGCGGTTGGGCAGCCCCGTCAGGCTGTCGTAATGGGCCATGTGCTGCAGCAGTTCCTCCGAGTGGCGCCGCTCGCTGATGTCGCGCGCCACGCCCAGCATCACGGTCGCCTGGCCGGGCCGCGTGAGCAGCTGCCAGTAGATCTCCACCGGCACCGAGACCAGGTCGCGCCGCATCAATTCAAGTTCGGCCAACTCCGGCGTGCGCGCCTGGCCGATGGCGGCGGCGTAGTCCTCGAGCCGGTGCGCCTGCGCGCGCAGCAGCGCCTGCGTGCCCAGCCCCAGCCGGCTGGCGGTCTGGCCCAGCATCTCGTCGCGCGGGTAGCCGAGCATGCGGCAGGCGCCGTCGTTGACGTCGACCAGTTCGGCGGTGGCCGCGTCGAGCAGGAAGATGGCGTCGGCGGTGGCGTCCATGGCGCTGCGGAAGCGCTGCAGTTCGACCGTGCGCTCGCGCACCGTCTGCTCCAGGCGCGCGTTGTAGTTGCGCGCCTCGCGGTGCAGCAGGCGCACCTCGAGCATGTTGCGGATGCGCGTGAGCACCTCGACGGGGTCGATCGGCTTGCTGAGGAAATCGCGCGCGCCCGATTCGAGCGCCTTCAGTTTATGGTCCGGCTGCGCCGTCACCACCAGCACCGGCAGCCAGGAATCGGCCTCGAGCGGGCGAAGCGCGTCCATCACCTCGAAGCCGTCCATGCCGGGCATCTGCAGGTCGAGGATGATGAGGTCATAGCGGTGGCGGTTGTGCCAGTCGGCTACCACGCGCGGGTCGGTGGTGGAGGTGACGGCCTGGTAGCCGGTCGACTTGAGCAGGAATTCCAGCAACTCCACGTTGACGGCCTGGTCGTCGACGATCAAGATGCGTGCATGAAAAATATCGGTCTGGCTGATCATGGGATGCGCCTCCGGTGGGCTATCGAACCGGCGTGCTGGGCCGGATCAGTCCGCTTTCTTCCCGCAAGCGACTGCGGCTTGCCGGACTGGTGTGGGTTTCCGCGGTTTTTAGGCGGAGCCCGCCACACAGTGCTATTGAGTGTACGCAAGTTCAAATCGCCGGTCTAATGTTTTTATGCAAAGTTAGGGTAGCTGCTAACCAGCGGTGCTTCGCTGGCAACGATTGTGATCTGCATGGTACAGTGGCGGCACACCCTGCGGGAAATCCCAGCCGGCTCCCGAACGCCGCTTCAGAAGGAGAGTTTACATGAGTAACGAGACGAAATCCGATAACGCCGCCACCATCCTCGACCTCGCCGCGCAGGTCGGCAAGGCGCTGCAGGACAAGGGCCTGATCCTGGCCACCGCCGAGTCCTGCACCGGCGGCGGCGTGGCCCAGGCCATCACCGAGATCGCCGGTTCGACCGCGTGGTTCGACTGCGGCTTCATCGCCTATTCCAACGCCTCCAAGACCGAGCTGCTGGACGTGTCGGCCGCGCTGATCGCGCAGATGGGCAGCGTCTCGGAAGAGGTGGCGGCGGCGATGGCGAGCGGCGCCCTCGGGTCGAGCAACGCCCATCTGGCGGTGTCGACCACCGGCATCGCCGGCCCGACCGGCGCCGTGCCGGGCAAGCCGGTCGGCACCGTCTGCTTCGGCTGGGCCAACGCCGACACCGTCCACACCGAGCGCCTGGTGTTCACCGGCGACCGCAAGGCGGTGCGCGAGCAGACCGTGATCCACGCGCTGCAGGGCCTGCTGCGCTTCATCGACTGACGGCGCGGCCAACGTCCCTCCCCCGCTCGACGGCGCCATCACAGCCGTGATGGTTGCCTTCCTGCCACAAAACAATTACTCTCGATGCGTTCGCGCGCGGTGGCGCGCCTATTTCCAGCAGATTCAGGGGTGATTTCGATGCAAAACACGGTACATTTTATTCTCCAGGGCAAAGGCGGCATCGGCAAGACCTTGGTCTCGACGATCCTCGCGCAATGGCTCGCCAGCAAGGACGCGGCCGGCGATCTCGAGGAGCAGCGCCAGCCGCTGCGCTGCTACGACACCGACCAGGAGAACGCCACGTTTTCGCGCTACAAGGCGATGGACGTCAAGCACGTGCCGGTGATGACCGACAGCCGCACCATCGATCCCAAACGCTTCGACGCGCTGATGATCGACATCCTCGAGGAGGAAGGCAACTGCGTCATCGACAACGGCGCCAACACCTTCTCGCCGCTGATGGGCTACCTGCTTGAAAACGATTGCTTCGCGCTGCTCGAGGAATCGGGCCGCAAGGTCTACATCCACACCATCGTCGGCGGCGGCGACACCCTGCACGACACGGCGATGGGCTTCGTGTCGACCGCCAAGGCCACCAAGGTGCCGCTGGTGCTGTGGGAAAACGAGCACTTCGGCCTGCTGCAATCGGCGTCCGGCAAGCAGTTCACCGAGTCGCAGACCTACGCCGACAATTCGTCGCGCGTGCGCGGGCGCATCGTGCTGTCGGCGCGCAACGCCGACACCTTCGGCGCCGACATCAAGAAGATGAACACGGCGCGCCTGACCGCCAACGAGGTGCGCGAAAGCGAGAAGTTCAACGTCATGGAAAAGCAGCGCATCAAGGTGGTGTTCCGCGACCTGTTCGAGCAGCTCGACAAGGTCGAGTGGTAGGCGGCCATGGATCAGCAAAAGCTGCGGAGTCTGGTGTTTGAGAAGACCGGCGTCAAGATCGACATCGACGACCCGATTTTTGCGCTGGTGGCGCTGAACGAGGCGGTGCTGGAGGAGGCGGTCGGGCGGCATATCGCGGCGATCGACGCGGCCTCGCTCGAGTTGACCCGGCATGCGCGGCAGGCCGGTGGCTTGCCGTCGGTGCCGGAGGTGGCGCGCAAGGCGGTGCTGCTGGACGCGACCAACGAGCCGTCGGCGGTGCCGGCCTCCCCCGGCTATGTGCCGACGCCGCCCGGTCCGGTGCGGCCGATCGCCACGCAGTCGCCGGCGATCACGCCGCGCGAGTTGCGCTTGCTGGGGGCGGCCGCCGGCATCGCCATGCTCAGTGCGCTGATCGTCGTCGGCGCGCAGGCGGTGTTTGCCAAACCGCCGCCGGCGCCGGTGATCGAGCAGGCCAAGGCGCTGACGCCGGAGCAGACGCTGGCCTTGCGCAACGCGGAGAAGTTGACCAAGGCCATAGAGAAACTGGACCCGAAGGTGCGCAGCCAGTTGCAGGCGGAGTTGCAGAAGTAAGGGATGTCGGCGGACGCATGATCCGCCGTTTCGCGTTGTGCGTTTCTTTTTTCGTGCTAACATGTGAATACCTGTTCACATGATGAGTTGTACAAAATACATGAGCTGTCAACACGACTATACCGGCGTCGATCCCGCCATCGCGCAGTTGGCCGACCTGTTCCACCTGCTGGGCGATCCGACCCGCTTGCGCATCGTGCTCGCCTGCGTGGCGGCGCCGATCGCGGTCAGCGACATCGCCACGTCCCTGGAACTGAGCAGTTCGCTCGTGAGCCACCACTTGCGCTTGCTGCGCGCGGCGCGCATTGTGAAGGCCGAGCGGCAAGGCAAACAAGTTTTCTATTCCGCCGCCGATGCGCATATCAGCGACGTCCTGAACGATATGCTGGAACATATCGCCGAACCTTCCAACGGGAACGAAGCATGAGCAAGCACCACGACCATCACGGCCATGACCACCATGATCACGAGCATGGACATGATCACGGCCACGCGCCCGCCAGGGCCGCGAAAGGCCACTCCCACGATCATGGTCATGGGCACGATCACGCGCACGGCCACCACCATCACGGCGATCCCAACACCATGGGCCGCGCCTTCGCCATCGCCATCGTGCTCAACCTGGCCTTCGTCGGCGTCGAGTTCTTCTACGGTTTCCTGGCCAACTCCACCGCGCTGATGGCCGACGCCGGCCACAACCTGTCCGACGTGCTGGGCCTGATGCTGGCCTGGGGCGCGGCCATCCTGGCCAAGCGCCTGCCCAACCAGCGCTACACCTACGGCCTGCGCAGCACCTCGATGCTGGCGGCGCTGTTCAACGCCATGCTGCTGATGGTCGCCTGCGGCGGCATCGCCTTCGAGGCCGTGCAGCAACTGGCCCATCCCGAGCCGGTGGGCGGCCTGACGGTGTCGGTGGTGGCCGGCGTCGGCATTCTGATCAACGGTTTCTCGGCTTGGTTGTTTATGTCGGGCAGCAAGGACGACATCAATATCCGTGGCGCCTATCTGCACATGGCCGCCGACGCCGCCATCTCGCTGGGCGTGCTGGTGGCCGGCGTGATCGTCCGCTATTCCGGCTGGAACTGGGTCGACCCGGCGGTCAGCATGGTGATCGTGGCCATCATCGTCTACAGCACGTGGTCGCTGCTCAAGCAATCGCTGCGCATGATGCTGGCGGCCGTGCCGGACAATGTCGACCGCGGCGAGATCGAGCAGTTCCTGCGCGACCGTCCCGGCGTGACCGAGGTGCACGACCTGCATATCTGGGCGATGAGCACCACCGAGACCGCCCTTACCGCGCAACTGGTCACGCCGGCCGGTTATCCGGGCGACATGGCGGTCGATGACATAACCCGGCAACTGCGCGAGGATTTTTCAATCCAGCACAGCACCTTGCAGGTACGGCTCGGCACCACGGTGCACGAGTGCTGCCTGCGGGAGCCGGCGCACTAATCAACAAACTTGGCATATAGCGCCGTGCTCAGGTAGCGCTCGCCGAACGACGGGATGATCGTGACGATCATCTTGCCGGCGCTTTCCGGTCGGCGCGCCACTTGCAGCGCGGCCCACAGCGCCGCGCCCGACGATATTCCCACCAGCAGTCCTTCCTGGCTGGCCGCCTGGCGCGCGGTCTCGAAGGCGTTGTCGTTGCTCACGCCGATGATTTCGTCGTACACCCTTGTGTTGAGCACGGCCGGCACGAAACCGGCGCCGATGCCTTGCAGCGGGTGCGGCCCCTTGACGCCCTTGGCCAGCACCGGCGAGGCCTCCGGCTCGACCGCGACGCAGCGGAACTCCGGCTTGCGCGCCTTGATCACCTCGCCCACGCCGGTGATCGTGCCGCCGGTGCCGACGCCGGCCACCAGGATGTCGGCCCGGCCGTCGGTGTCGTTCCAGATTTCCTCGGCCGTGGTGCGGCGGTGCACATCCGGGTTGGCGGGGTTGTTGAATTGCTGCGGCATCAGGTAGCGGCGGTCGCTCTCGGCCAGCGCCTCGGCGCGGTGGATCGCGCCCAGCATGCCTTCGCCGCCCGGCGTGAGGATCAATTCGGCGCCGTAGGCGCGCAGCAGCATGCGGCGCTCGCGGCTCATGGTGTCCGGCATGACCAGCGTGCAGCGGTAGCCGCGCGCCGCGCACACCATCGCCAGCGCGATGCCGGTGTTGCCGCTGGTCGGTTCGAGGATGATGGTGTCGGGATGGATCTGGCCGGCCGCCTCGGCCGCTTCGATCATGGACAGGCCGATGCGGTCTTTCACGCTGTGGGCCGGGTTGCAGTATTCCAGCTTGACCAGCACGTCGGCGGCCAGGCCCTTGGTCAAGCGATTCAATCGGACCAGCGGAGTGCGGCCGATCAGTTCAGTAACGTCGTTGGCAATTTTCATGGAAAAAACCTCCGCGCGATGGGGAGTAGTCAGTCTACTCCTCCCGCGCGGACAACGACGTATTTATACCCTTACTTCACATCCATCAGTTCGACGTCGAAGATCAGCGCCGAATTCGGCGGGATGCCACTGCCCGGCGACGGACGCGAGCCGTAGGCCAGCTCCGACGGAATGATCAGCGTGCGCTTGCCGCCGACCTTCATGCCCTGGATGCCCTGGTCCCAGCCCTTGATGACGCGGCCGGCGCCGAGCACGAAGTCGAGCGGTTCGCCGCGTGGAATCGACGAGTCGAACTGCTTGCCGTGCATGTTTTTCGCCAGCGGTCGATACAGCCAGCCGGTGTAGTGCATGTAGACGGTGGCGCCGGTGCTCGCTTCCTTGCCGGTGCCGACCTTGGTGTCGGTGACGATCAGCTGCTCGGCGGCCGGGCCCGGCGTGGCCGAACCGACGACCAGCGGTGGCGGTGGCGGCGCGACGGCGGGCGTGGCGGTGGTGGTGGGCGCCGCAGGCGCGGCTTGTGCGGCAGGGGCCGCCGGCGCGGCCGGAGCGGCGGGAGTCTGGGCCTGGGCCACGGAGGCCGTCAGCGCGCACAGCATTGCTACTAAAACGGAACTACGCGTCATGTTTTCTCTTTCAATGAGTTTCTGTGGACGGCACGGCGGCCGGGCCAGCGCGCATAATGATAGCAAACCTGCCTGGCGCACCGGATAAAATCTACGCCGTCGCGCCAGCCGCCTCCGCCGGTACCGCCGGCTGGGCGCCGTCGGCCAGCTGGCGCAGCACGTGGCCGGCGGCGACCATGCCGAAGGTGGCCGTGACCACCATCGCCGAGCCGAAGCCGGCGCAATTCAAGCCGGTCACGCCGCCGGCGCGGTCGTCGCCGTCGACCGCGCACACCTCTCCCGTTTCGGGAAACTTCAGCGGTTCCATCGAGAACACCGCGTCCACATGGAACTTGGTTTTCTCGCCACGCGGGTAGCCGTACTGGCTGCGCAAGACCTTGCGCACTTTTTTCAGCAGCGGTTCCTGCTCGGTGCGGGCCAGGTCGCGCACGGCGATCTGGGTCGGGTCGGTCTGGCCGCCGGCGCTGCCGATGATGACCAGCGGCAGCGCGTGCTGACGGCACCAGGCGATCATCGCGGCCTTGGCCTTGACGCTGTCGATGGCGTCGACCACGTAGTCGAACTTGCCGGCGCCTAGCATCTCGTCGAGATTGTCGGCGCTGACGAAGTCCTCGATCTGGTGGACCACGCAGTAGGGATTGATCTGCGCGATGCGTTCGGCCAGCGCGCTGATCTTGGCCTGGCCGACGGTGCCGGTCAGCGCCTGGATCTGGCGGTTGATGTTCGACTCGGCCACGTTGTCGAGGTCGATCAAGGTCAGTTGCCCGATGGCGCTGCGGGCCAGCGCCTCGACGATCCAGGAACCGACGCCGCCGACGCCGACCACGCACACGTGGGCGCCACGGAAGCGCGCCAGCGCGCGTTCGCCGTACAATCGGGCAATGCCGCCGAAACGGCGGTCGAAGTCGACTTCCGCGTCGACATTTGGGTCAGAGATGCTGTTCATGCCGCCATTTTACCGGACGCGGCGACAAGAATTATTCTAGAATGACTTTCCCCCCTAGCCTAAGCCCCACGCCATGAGCAACGCCGAGAATAAACCCCTGTTCGACACCGCCCCCGATTTCAGCCAGCCGATAGCAGTTTTGAAACATTGCCACGACCGCATCCGCAAGCAGTTGTCGACGATGCAAAACCTGCTGGCCCACCTGCCCGCGCACGGCGCCGACGCCGAGGCGCAAAAGGCCGCGCAGGCCGTGCTCAAATATTTCAACAACGCCGCCCACCTGCACCACGACGACGAAGAGCAAAACCTGATGCCGATGTTGCAGGCCACCGCGCGCGGCGCGGACGCCGCGCTGCTCGACGAATTGGTGCCCGGCATCCTGGCCGACCACCAGCGCATGGACAAGGACTGGGAGATCGTGCGGGCGCAGCTGGAGAAAATCGCGGCCGGCGACAGCGCCGAGCTGTCCGCGTCCGACGTACAGCGCTTCTGCGACGCCTACGCCGCCCACATGGCCAAGGAGGAGGCCAACATCGCGCCGATGGCCAAGCGCCTGTTCAGCCCGGAGCAGATGGCGCAACTGGGCAGCGCCATGCAATTGCGGCGCGGCATCACGCCCGAGCTGCCGCAAAGCCAGGTGCCGGAGCAGCGGCAAGTCCCCGTCGCCAACGTCGTGGCCGATGGCGTGGTGCTGGCCGACCTGCGCCTCGACTATGGCCGCGCCAGCCTGACGGAAGCGGACGTGCTCGACGATCCGATCGCCCAGTTCGGCAAATGGTTCGACGAGGCGCTGCACGCCAAGGTCAACGAACCGAACGCGATGAGCGTGGCCACGGTGGGCGCCGACGGCAGGCCGACCTCGCGCATTGTTCTGATCAAGCAATTCGACCAGCGCGGTTTCACCTGGTACACCAACTATGACAGCCAAAAGGGCCAACAATTGCGTGACAACCCGCACGCGGCGCTGCTATTCTTTTGGAACGAACTCGAGCGCCAGGTGCGCATTGAAGGCAAGGTCGTCAAAACTTCAAGCGAGGAAAGTGATCAATACTTCTACAGCCGGCCGGTGAAGAGCCAGATCGCCGCGATCGCCTCGCGGCAGAGCGCGCCCATCGCCAACCGGGAACAGATGGAAGCCAATTACGATGCGTCGGCCGCCATCAGCGGCGAGCATCCGGTGCGGCCGGAACACTGGGGCGGTTACCGCCTCGAACCGGTGCGCATCGAGTTCTGGCAGGGGCGCCGCTCGCGCTTCCACGACCGGATCGTGTATGTCAAACAAGCGGATGGCCGCTGGATCAAGGAGCGCTTGCAGCCGTAGCCACGGCCGGCGAACGCGCGCCGATTCGGAACCGGACCATCGCTTGCGGTGGTCTTTTTATTTCTGAACCGGAGGTGTAACGTGTTCGCACAAGTGTTCGTACAAAATCGCTTCAGCGCCTGGATCGCCGGCATCCGGCGGCAGATCGCGCTCCCGCTGCGCATTGAACTATGGAACGGCCAGTGCGTCGACTTTTCCAACGAGGCGCCGCGCGTGACGATACGCCTGCCCGACGTGTCGGCCGCGCGCTACCTGCTCAAGCCGTCGCTGGCCAACCTGGGCACGGCCTATGTGGAAGGCGCGATCGAGGTCAAGGGCGCGGCGCGCGACATGATCGCCGTCGTCAACGCGCTGGCGCGCACCACGCTCAAGCCCGAGCGCAAGCTCTCGCGCCTCGCCCGAGGCATGAGGCACGACAAGCAAAAGGACGCCGAGGCGATCCGCTACCACTACGACGTCTCCAACGACTTCTACGCGCAGTTCCTCGATCCGAACATGGTCTATTCCTGCGCCTACTTCGAGGACGGCGACGAGGACCTGGCCACCGCCCAGCTCAAGAAGATCGACCACATCCTGCGCAAGATCGCGCTGCGGCCGCAACACACGCTGCTCGACATCGGCTGCGGCTGGGGCGCGCTGGTGATCCGCGCCGCGCAGCAATACCGGGTGCGCTGCGTCGGCGTCACCTTGTCGGAAAACCAGTATGCGCTGGCCAAGCAGCGCGTGCGGCTGGCCGGGCTCGAACACCTGGTCGAGATCCGCCTGCAGGACTACCGCGACGTGCGCGGACAATTCGACCGCATCACCAGCGTCGGCATGTTCGAGCATGTCGGCCTGCGGCATTTGCCGGAGTACTTCGCCGCCATCGAGCGCCTGCTGGCGCCGGACGGGCTGGTGATGAATCACGGCATCACCTCCACCGACGCGGACAACGGCGAGACGCCGTACGGCGGCGGCGAGTTCATCGACAAATATGTGTTCCCGCATGGCGAGCTGGCGCATATCGGCAGCGTGCTCAAGGCGATGCAGCAAGGCGGCCTGGAGGCCTACGACGTGGAAAACCTGCGCCGGCACTACGCCCGCACGTGCGCCATCTGGACCGACAATTTCGAAGCGCACGCCGAGCGCCTGCGCAAGCTGGCCGGGGACAAGCGCTACCGGATCTGGCACGTGTACCTGGCCGGCTGCAGCTACGCGTTCGAGCAGGACTGGATCAGCCTGTATCAGATCGTCGGCCACAAGGCGGGGCAGCGCAGCGGCACGTTGCCGTGGTCGCGCAAATACATATACCCGGCCACGCCGGCCACCGTGGAACTCACTTCATCCGATGGCCATGGATCTTTCTGAACTTGGCCACCTTGGGCGCGACCACGAATGCGCAATACCCCTGCAACGGATGCCGGCGGAAATAATCCTGGTGATAATCCTCGGCCTTGTAGAACGGCCGGGCCGGCGACAACTCGGTGACGATGGGCGCGTCCCACACATTGGCCATCTCGGCGACGACCTGGCGCGCGGTCGCCTCCTGCTCCGGCGACTGGTGATAGATGACCGAGCGATACTGCGTGCCGACATCGTTGCCCTGGCGGTTCAGGGTGGTCGGGTCGTGGATCGTGAAGAAGATCTCCAGGATGTCGTGATAGGCGATGACGGACGGATCAAATTGCAGTTTCACCACTTCGGCGTGGCCGGTATCGCCGACGCACACTTGTTCATAGGTGGGATGGGGCACGGCGCCGCCGGTGTAACCGGACTCGACACTGACTATGCCCTTCACCTCCAGGTACACCGCCTCCAGGCACCAAAAGCAGCCGCCGCCCAGAACCGCCGTCTCCAGCGCCGCGCCCGGCGCCCCATTGCTGCCCATAGCCCCCTCCATATCGAAGCCGCCCGCCATGGGCCACTGTAACGCAATCGCGCGCCGCGCGCCGCTAGTTTTGCGCCGCGCGGCGGCGGCAATCCGTCGCCGCCACAAATCTTTGGCATAATGGCTAAAAGAACCCAGGCCGACCCATGCACACCATCTCCCCCCGCGCTGAAGAACGCGCTTTCGACACCGCCCATTTCCGCCAGGCCCTGGGCCAGTTCGCCACCGGCGTGACCGTGATCACCACCCGGCTGGCCGACGGCACGTTTCGCGGCTTGACCGCCAGTTCCTTCAACTCGGTCTCGCTCGATCCGCCGCTGGTGCTGTGGAGCCTGTCGAACGGCGCCAACAGCATGCCCATCTTCACGGGTAACTCGCATTATGTAATCAACGTGCTCAGCGCCGGCCAGGCCCACCTGGCCAAGCTGTTCGCCACGCGCGGCAGCAATCCGTGGGAAACCGTCGAATACGAACTGTCGCGCACCGGCCATCCCATCCTCAAGGGCGGCTCGGCCTGGTTCGAATGCCACAACCGCAGCCGCTATCCCGAGGGCGACCACGTCATTTTCGTCGGCGAGGTCGAGTTGTGCGAATTTACGCCGGCGCCGCCGCTGATCTTCCACGGCGGCCAGTTCGGCAGCCTGGGCTAAGCCCCCCGGGCAACGTCGAAAAACGGAAATTGGTGTCGCCATTTGAAAAGCCGGGGTCCGCGGCGCGGCATAGAATGCTGGCAGCATTCACCATAATGAGAGACCACCATGAGCCAAGCCCGCGCCCAATTCCACTGGGATGACCCCTTGTTGCTGGACCAGCAACTGACCGACGACGAGCGCATGGTGCGCGACGCCGCCGCAGCCTATTGCCAGGACAAGCTGGCCCCGCGCATCCTGGAGGCGTTCCGCCACGAGAAGATGGACACCTCGATCTTCCGAGAAATGGGCGAGCTGGGCCTGCTGGGCCCGACCATCCCCGACCAGTACGGCGGCCCCGGCCTGAACTACGTCTCCTACGGGCTGATCGCGCGCGAGGTCGAGCGCGTCGATTCCGGCTACCGCTCGATGATGAGCGTGCAGTCGTCGCTGGTGATGGTGCCGATCTGCGAATTCGGCACCGAGGCGCAGCGCCAGAAATACCTGCCGAAGCTGGCGACCGGCGAATGGATCGGCTGCTTCGGCCTGACCGAGCCCAACCACGGTTCCGACCCCGGTTCGATGATCACCCGCGCCAAGAAGGTGCCGGGCGGCTACGCGCTGACCGGCGCCAAGATGTGGATCACCAATTCGCCGGTGGCCGACGTATTCGTGGTCTGGGCCAAGGACGACGAAGGCGCGATCCGTGGCTTCGTGCTGGAAAAAGGCATGGCCGGCCTGAGCGCGCCCGCCATCCACGGCAAGTTCGGCCTGCGCGCCTCGCTGACCGGCGAGATCGTCATGGACAACGTGTTCTGCCCCGAGGAAAACGCCTTCCCGGACGTGCGCGGCCTCAAGGGTCCGTTCACCTGCCTGAATTCGGCCCGCTACGGCATCGCCTGGGGCGCGCTGGGCGCGGCCGAGGCCTGCTGGCACATCGCCCGCCAGTACGTGCTGGACCGCTCCCAGTTCGGCCGTCCGCTGGCGGCCAACCAGCTGGTGCAAAAGAAGCTGGCCGACATGCAGACCGAAATCACCTTGGGCCTGCAGGGCTGTTTGCAACTGGGCCGCATGAAGGACGCCGGCACGGCGGCGGTGGAAATCACCTCGATGATGAAGCGCAATTCCTGCGGCAAGTCGCTGGACATCGCCCGGGTCGCACGCGATATGCTCGGCGGTAACGGCATCTCGGACGAGTTCGGCGTCATCCGCCACATGGTCAACCTGGAGGTGGTCAACACCTACGAGGGCACGCACGACATCCACGCCCTGATCCTGGGCCGCGCGCAGACCGGCATCCAGGCGTTCCAATAAATCCAGGCAAGGAACGAAAAAAAAACCGCTGCAGAACATCGCAGCGGTTTTTTTTCATCCTACACAGGCCCCGACAATCAGAAATTGAAGCCCTTGAAGTTGTAACCGACGCTCACGCTCACCGCCAGCGGATCGAGGCGGATGTCCTGGGTCTGGCCGGTCGAGAAATGCACCTTGGTCTTGAGCTTGGTCTTGATCACGGTCGCATCGACAAACCACTGCTCATTGATCTTGACGGTGCCGCCGATCTGGTAGCTGGCCGCCCATTTGTTGTCGACCTTGAAGGTCGCGCCCGGACCGCCGGTGTTCAGGATCGCCGTCAATTGCCCCGAACCGCGCTCCTTCTGGAAGTACGCATACGTGATACCCAGCCCGACATATGGCCGGAACATCGCGTTCGCGGGCAGGAAGCGGTACTGGATGAACGCCGTCGGCGGCAGTACTTCCGAATCACCCAGCTTGCCCGTGCCCTCGATCGATCCCGAACCGTTCAGGTCATGCTTGTACGGCAGGCCCAGATCGATTTCACCGGAAATGTTATCGGTGACCATGTACGCGAACGCCACGCGCGGCTTGGTGTCCGGATCGATGTCGGCCTTGGTGCCCGGCAGCGCCGGCGCCGACACGTCGCCCGATTTGACCTTCGGCGTGATCTTGTTGATACCGGCGGTGACCAGCCAGGTGCCGGCGGTCTGTTGCGCCGAAGCGGCCGTGGCCACCGACATCGCGGCGGCCAGCGCCAGCAGTTTTACGGTGGTGTTGAAACCCTTGTTCATATCGTCTCCTGATTTTTTATGGTGTTGTCCGACCGGCGCCGCCTGAAGCGGCGCCAGCCCGCGACGACAGAATTACAGCCAGCCCTTGGTCACCAGGCTTCTGGACACGTAGCGGGCCAGCAGCAGGTTGTTGAACGGGGTCGGGTGGACTTCGTCGGCGAACGAGTAGTGGCTGACGTCGCCCGATTTGAGGTTGCTTCCGTTGCACACCAGCGAGGTGCCCAGCGCGTTCTTCGGCGAGGTCAGGTCGCAAGCCGGCTCGGTCACGTTGGTCAGGCCGTAAGGGGCGGGATTGGTCGCCTGGTCGTGGCTGACGGCGAACACGTCGACGATCACCACTTTCGACTCGGCCGACAGGCCGGCGGTCAGCGCGTTGTTGAAGGCGCTCACCATGGCGTTGATCAGCGCCTGGGTGGCGGCCGATTGGCTGCGGCCCGACGGCGTGGTGGCCACGTCCGGCAGATTGTTCACCGTCACGAAGTTGGCGCCGTTGGCGATGATTTGCGTCTTGACCAGGTTGGCCAGTTCGGTGCCGGCGGTGGCCAGCGCGGCGACCAGTTCCGGTCCCTTGGCGGTGGCGTAATCGAGACCGGCCTTGTTGCCGGCGGCGGTGGCGTCGGCGGTGGCCTTGGCCACCATCGGACCGTACACAGCCTGCGAAGCGACGGCCGAATTGCCCGGCTGGACGGCGGCCGCGCCGATGGCGACCTGGGTGATGCTGGTCTGGGTGCTGCCGGCGCGCGCCGCTTCCGTTTGCGCGGCAAAGCCGATGGCTTGGGCGGCGGTCTGCGGATTGGTCGCGCCCGAGGCCAATTGCGGCACCAGGCTCTGCACATAGGCGGTGCCGCCGGCGGCGGTGCCGGCCGCGGTGGCGCCGGCGCTCAGCGCGGCCAGCTGGAACAGCACGTCGTTACCGCCAGCCATGACGAAGACCATTTCATCGCCCTTGAACTTGCCGCCGACCGCCTTCAGGTGGTTGGCCACCTGGGTGACGACGGGAATCGTCAGCGCGCCCAGCGCGCTGCCGGCCAATTTATTACCGGGTCCAACCGGGTTGGTGACGCGGGCGCCGCCTTGGGCGTAGCCGTAGCAGCCGGCGTGGGCCACCTGGGGCACCGAGAATCCTTTGCTGGCGTCGCCGTCGAGGCCGGTGACGGCCGCGCATGGAGCGGGCAGGCCCAGCTGGGCGGCGACCAGTTCGGTCCAGTTTCTGCCGGTCAAGGTGGAGGCGATCGCGGTGTTGTCGCCGTTGATGGTGAACTTGCCGCCTTTGAGCGCGGCCACGGTGCCGACCGCATACGAACCAACGTCGGACAGGCTATCGCCGAACGACACTTGCGCGCTGTACTTGTTTTTGATGGTTTGATCACCCGGCTTCGGGTCGGCGCTGCCGCCGCAACCCGCCAGGACAGCCAGGGTCATTGCAGCGAGTGCAAATTTGGTGTTGCGCATGTTGTCTCCTGTAAATATTCTTTTATGATTTGATACGAACGAGCGTGCTATTCGCATCCCAACTAATATGCCAGCGTTAGCGATGCTTGTATAGCAAAACACCCGACAAACTCAAAAGTTGTGAGCAAAAAAGAACAGTTGCTCGGCTTTCCCGTTGCAAGTTTAATTTCCGTCAAATGATGAGCTATCGGCTTGGGGCAGAATCGAAAAACGCCCGTGCCTCGCGCAGGCAAAACGGCGCGACCAGGCCGGCATGATAACTATCCCTCACCGACTTGTTGGCGAGCCGCAGCGCCTCCTTGGCGGCCGCGAATTGCAGCCGACTAGTCAAATAAGGCGCCGCCAGCGACGTCTCCTCCAGATCGAGTCCCGTCACCGCCGCCGCGCCGCTGGCGGCGAAGTAGGCGCCAGCGGCCTTGGTGTTGGCGAAGGACACCACCGGGTCGTCGTTGCCGCCGCACAGGAACAGCGGCACGGCGGGCGCATAGGTGCGCAAATCGTTTTTCAGCAGCCAGCGGCGCAGCGCGTGGGCCGGTGCGCAATCGAGCGGACGGGCGGCGCTGGCGTTGCACGGATTGGCCTTCAGATCGGCCAGGTAGGCGTCGCGGTAGGCGGTCCTGATCAAATGGTCGGCGCCGAAGAACGATGCGTAGCCCTCCGCCTGCGGCAACGAATCCTGCGCGAACAACACATCATCGGGCAACTTGCCGGCCGCCACCAGGTCGCCGAAACCACGCGCGCCCGGCAGCAGTGTATCGATGCCGGTTGCGTACTTGGCTTCATAGATATCGGTCGTGGCGGTGTAGAGCGCGGCGCCGGCGCGCTGCCCGGCATTGATCACCAGGGGCAGGAAGCCGGTCGCCCCCACCGTCGGCGCGCCGCGGAAAATGGTATCGCCGGTCAACAGCAACGCATACGGGCCGGACAGCGGCGCGGCGGCGGTGACGGCGAACTCGCCCGCGTAACCGGTCTGCATCGCGCGCTGCGTGGCCAACGCCACATAGCCGCCCTGCGAATAGCCGGTCAACATCAACCGGCTCGACGCGCTGGCCCTCATCGCGCCGAAGCTTGCGCGGGCGGCGCGCAGGGCGTCGACCATATCGCTTGATTGCTGGGCGGCGTCCAGGTAGGCGTGATAGCCCAGCGACGAGCCCGCATAGCCAGCGTAGTTGGGCGCCACCACGATATAGCCCTGGGCGGCGAACAGGGCGGCGATCAGCAACGGCTCGCTGGCCGACAGGTCGGCCATGTCGGCGGTCTTCTTCACGGTGGTACCGTGCGCGTACAGCAGCACCGGCCGGCCGCCCTGGCAAGCCGGATCCTTGCCGGACGGGACCATGACGGCGGTACTGGCATCGGTGGCGGCCGCCATCGCATCGACGGTATGGTATTTGATGGTGTAAGTGGTGACGGCGCACACGGGCGTGCTGGTCACGTTGGTGCCCAGCACAACCGACGCATCGACCAGCAACTTCATTTCGGCGGGCTCCAGCGTGCTGGCGGAGACGCCGCTGGCCAGCGCGGCCGGCACCAAGGTCGCGCCGCCGATGGGGGTCCCGCGCGGCGGCGGCGCTGGTGGCAAGACCGGCGGCTGCACCACCACCGTGCCGCTGCTCTGGCCGTTGGATCCACCGCCGCCGCCACCGCACGACGCCAGCACCAACGACAAGCAAATCACCCTCAATCCAGCCCAGCGCATATCGCCCCCATGCAAGATGGCCGGGCGAGCTTTTCGGCCGGCAACAATTCATCTTAGCACTGGATTCAAGAAATTTCCCGCAAACCGGCCGCAACAGAACACCCAAAAAAACCTCGGGGGTCAGTGCCGACATTCGGACAAATGGAAAAAAACAGGAACTTTTAGCGTGGCCAGAAGTTCCAAAATGTCCGAATGTCGGCACTGCCCCCGGGGGGTTATTGCAGCAGGGAGTCGATGATGCCGGCGGAGCCGAACACCGAGCGGCGCAGGCGGTCGTTGACGCCCAGCCATTGGGGATCCTGCGGCGGGGTTTCGACCAGGATCAGATCCGAGCCGGTCTGGTCCATGTCGCGCAGGGCGGCGTAGAGGCCGTAGGCGTAGCCGGCCGGATCGGCGGGCAGCGTTTGCTGGCTCGGCGCCAGCCTCGGCAGCGCGTGACTGATGACGGCGACCTTGATGCCCTTGGCTTGCAATTGCTCCAGTTTGGCGGTCAAGGTGGCGCCGTCGAGCATCGTCACCGGGGTGCGCGGCGCGTAGTGCGATTCCAAGGTGCCCGAGGCGCGCGGCGCGGCCTGGTCCGGCGCGGCCGGCAGGCGGCCGATGACGTCGGCGATTTGCCGGGCACTGATATGGCCCGGACGCAGCAGCACCGGGCCGTGCGTCGCCAGGCGCGACAGGTCGACGATGGTCGATTCGATGCCGACCTGGCTGGGGCCGCCCTCCAGCACCGTATTCAATAATGCCGCCGAACAGGCGTCATCGCCCGTGATCGAGCCCTCATCCGCGTCGTCCAGCGCGAACTCGTCGCGCACGTGCTGGGCCGTGGTCGGGCTGACGTTGCCGAACTTGTTGGCCGACGGCGCGGCCACGCCGCCCTTGCCGCCTTTGAAGGCGCTCAGCAAGGCGATCGCGACCGGATGCGACGGGCAGCGGATGCCGACCGTGTCCTGGCCGCCGGAGACGGCGTCGGGAATGTGGCCGGCGCGTTTCAAGATCAGGGTCAGCGGTCCCGGCCAGAAGGCGGCGACGAGTTGCCGCGCCTCGTCCGGGATGTCGGTGACCCAGTAGTCCAGATCGGCGCCGGGCGCGACGTGCACGATCACCGGGTGGTCGTTCGGGCGGCCCTTGGCTTGATAGATGCGGGCCACGGCGGCCGGGTTCTCGGCGTCGGCGCCCAGGCCGTAGACGGTCTCGGTCGGGAAGGCGACCAGGCCGCCCTCCTCCAGAACCGCCGCCGCCGCGGCGATGTCGGCCGCGTCGGCCACCGCATGATGCTGTTTCTTCACGGCGCGATACCCAGGATGGCGCAGGCGGCGTTGAGCTGGCGCTGCGCCTCGTCCAAGGTCGGGGCGACGATGGTCAGGTGGCCCATCTTGCGGGCGCGGCGCGGATCGTCCTTGCCGTACAGATGCAGGCAGGCGCCCGGCAAGGCCAGGATGCGGTCCCAGGCCGGTTCGCGCGCAGTCTCAGCTTCCCCCGCGCTGTCGCCTTCGAACCAGACATCGCCGAGGATGTTGAGCATGACGGCCGGCGAATGCTGGCGCACGTCGCCCAGCGGCAAGCGCGCCATCGCCCGGACCTGCTGCGCGAACTGGCTGGTGACGCAAGCGTCCATCGTGTAGTGGCCGCTGTTGTGCGGACGTGGCGCCATTTCGTTGACCACCAGGCTGCCGTCCGTCAGCACGAAGAATTCGATGCACAGCACGCCGACGTAGCCGAGTTCGGCCACGATGGCCTGCGCGGCCTGCTGCGCGATCTTGGCGCTGGCGTCCGAAACGTTCGGACCCGGCACCGTGGTGGTGAACAAAATGCCGTCGCGGTGGACGTTCTCGGCGATCGGATACACCACCGACACGCCATCGGCGCCACGCGCGGTCAGCACCGACACTTCGTAGGCCAGCGGCAGCATCTTTTCCAGCAGGCAGGTGACCTTGTCCATGCTTTCAAACGCGGCGCGCACGTCTTCGCGCGACTTCACGCGGACCTGGCCCTTGCCGTCGTAACCCATGCGCACGGTCTTGAGGATACCCGGCAGCAGATCGTCGGCGATATCGTCGATATCCTGCTGCGATGCGATCACTTTGTGCGGCGCCGGCAGCACGCCCGAGCGCGGCGCGCAGTCGACGAAGAATTTCTTCTCGGCGATGCGGTCCTGCGCCACCGACACGCCATGCGCGTTGGGGGCGACGAATACGCGCTCGGCCAAGCGCGACAAACTGTCGGCCGGCACGTTCTCGAACTCGGTGGTGACGGCCAGGCATTGCTCAGCCAAGGCGTCGAGGCCGGCGGCGTCGCTGTAGCCGGCGTTGACCAGGCGCTGCGCGACCTGGCCGGCGGGACATTCATCCGCAGGCTCGAGCACGGCGACCTGATAACCCATGCTCTGGGCGGCCTGGGCGAACATGCGGCCCAATTGGCCGCCGCCCATCACGCCCAGCCACGCCGCCGGATTGGCGGCGGGCAGAAGTGGAGAAAAATCTTTGCTCATCGATTTATTTCAAACGTTATTCAAGCGGCAGGGTCATGGCCTTGGCGGCTTCGGTTTGCGTCGCGCGGAAGGCTTCCAGCTTGTCGGCCAGCGCGTCGTCGTTGGCGGCGATCATGGCGACCGCCGTCAGCGCGGCGTTGGCGGCGCCGGCCTCGCCGATGGCGAAGGTCGACACCGGCACGCCCTTCGGCATCTGCACGATGGACAACAGCGAATCCTCGCCGCGCAGATACTTCGACGGCACCGGCACGCCCAGCACCGGCACGATGGTCATGGCCGCGACCATGCCCGGCAGGTGGGCCGCGCCACCGGCGCCGGCGATGATGGCGCGCAGGCCGCGCGCACGCGCGCTCTTGGCGTACGCGTACATCTCGTCCGGCATGCGGTGCGCGGAAATGACTTGCGCCTCGAACGGCACGCCGAACTGCTTGAGGATGGCGACCGCGTTTTGCATCACGTCCCAGTCCGAGGACGAGCCCATGATGACGCCGACCAGCGGTTTGTTGTTAGCGTCCGCCATCTCAGGCCTTCAGCTTCTGGCCGGTCAGGCGCTCGATCGCCTCGAAATACTTGGCCTGGGTCTTGTCGATGACGTCGGCCGGCAGCGCCGGCGCCGGCGCGGTCTTGCCCCAGTCCAGCGTCTCCAGGTAGTCGCGCACGAATTGCTTGTCGAACGACGGCGGCGACATGTCCGGCGCGTACGAATCCGCTGGCCAGAAGCGCGACGAGTCGGCGGTCAGCACTTCGTCCATCAGGTGCATGACGCCGTTTTCGTCCAGGCCGAACTCGAACTTGGTGTCGGCGATGATGATGCCGCGCGTGGCCGCGTAGTCGGCGGCGGCGGTGTACAGTTTGATGCTGATATCGCGCATTTTGGCGGCCAGTTCGGCGCCGATGCGGCTTTCCATGTCGGCAAAGCTGATGTTTTCGTCGTGCTCGCCCAGATCGGCCTTGGCGGCCGGGGTGAACAGCGGCTCGGGCAATTTCTCCGCCTGGCGCAGGCCGGCCGGCAATTGAATGCCGCAGATGCTGCCCGTCGCCTGGTAATCCTTCCAGCCCGAACCGATGATGTAGCCGCGCACCACCGCCTCGACCATGATCGGCTTCAGACGCTTGGCGACCACGGCGCGGCCTTTGACCTGCTCCACCTCATCGGCTGCCACCACCGACTCGGGCGCGACGCCGGTCAGGTGGTTCGGCACGATGTGGCCCAACTTCTCGAACCAGAAATCGCTCATCTGGTTCAAGACCATGCCCTTGCCGGGGATAGGCTCGTTCATGACGACGTCGAAGGCCGACAGGCGGTCGGTGGTGACGATCAGGATCTTGTCGTCGCCAACGGCGTAGTTGTCGCGGACTTTGCCATGGCCGAGCAGTGGCAGGGATTTGATGGAGGATTGGTAAAGGCTGTTCATAGCGGAGAATGTATTAACCAAACGTAGAAAAAGCGAAAACCGGCGACAAGGAAACCTTGCCAGCCGGTCAAGAGATTCGGGCCACCTTCGCCCGTCCAACCCGAATTTTACTTCACAATCTGTTGCAGCTCGCCGGCCTTGTAACGCTCGGCCATTTTTTCCAGCGTAACTTGCTTGATTTTCGATGCCTGGCCGGCGCAGCCGAACTGCTCGAAACGGGCGCGAACGATCTGTTCGGCGGCCAGACGGGCAGGCTTCAGGTAGTCGCGCGGGTCGAACTTCGACGGGTTCTGGAACATGAACTGACGGATCGCGGCGGTCATCGCCAGGCGGATGTCGGTGTCGATGTTGATCTTGCGAACGCCGTGACGGATGCCTTCCTGGATCTCTTCAACCGGCACGCCATAGGTTTCCTTCATGTCGCCGCCGAATTCGCGGATGATGGCCAGCAGTTCCTGCGGCACCGACGACGAACCGTGCATCACCAGGTGGGTGTTCGGGATGCGCGCGTGGATTTCCTTGATGCGGTCGATCGCCAGGATGTCGCCGGTCGGCTTGCGGGTGAACTTGTAGGCGCCGTGCGAGGTGCCGATGGCGATGGCCAGGGCGTCGCACTGGGTTTGCTTGACGAAGTCGGCGGCCTGGTTGACGTCGGTCAGCAGCTGCTCGCGGGTCATGGTGCCGTCGGCGCCGTGGCCGTCTTCCTTGTCGCCCTTCATCGTTTCCAGCGAACCCAGAACGCCCAGCTCGGCTTCAACGGTGACGCCGATAGCGTGCGAGAACTTGACAACTTCGCGCGACACTTCGACGTTGTACTCGTACGATGCGACCGACTTGCCGTCGGCTTCCAGCGAGCCGTCCATCATCACCGACGAGAAGCCGGAGCGGATCGCGGCCATGCAGACCGCCGGCGACTGGCCGTGATCCTGGTGCATGACGACCGGAATGTGTGGATAGGCTTCAATCGCGGCGTCGATCAGATGACGCAGGAACGCTTCGCCGGCATATTTGCGGGCGCCGGCCGAGGCTTGCATGATGACCGGGCTGTCGAGCGCGTCGGCGGCGGCCATGATGGCCTGCACTTGTTCCAGATTGTTGACGTTGAAAGCAGGGATGCCATAGCCGTTTTCAGCGGCGTGGTCCAGCAGTTGACGCATGGATACGAGGGACATGATGTGTACTCCAAACAATAAAAAAACTTGGTTGCCGGAGCGTTGCGCCCCCGTTCCGCGGGGGCGCGCTATCGGACTTACTTAATACCTACTTTGACGATCTTGAGCGCGTTGGTGCCGCCGGCCTGGCCCATCTGGCCGCCCCACGTCACGACGATCATATCGCCCTTCTTGACGATGCCGTTCTGCACCAACAAGTCTTCGGCCTGCTTCAGCACGGCGGCGCTATCGCCGGCCTGCGCCAAATTGTATGCCTTCACGTTGCGGTACAGCGCCGCTTTGCGCTGGGTCGTCACGCTCGGCGTCAACGCGTAGATCGGCGTGTCGATGTTGTGACGGCTCATCCACAGCGCGGTCGAACCGGACTCGGTCAGCGCGACGATCGCCTTGACCGCCAGGTGGTGCGCGGTGAACAGCGCGCCGTAGGCGATCGACTGGTCGATGCGGGTGAAGGTCACATTCAGGAAGTCGGCGTCGAGCTTGTTGTACTCGGACTGCTCGGCTTCCACGCAAATGGCGGCCATCATTTCCACGGTCTCGATCGGGTAGCGGCCCGAGGCGGTTTCCGCCGAGGTCATCACCGCGTCGGTGCCGTCCAGCACGGCGTTGGCCACGTCCGACACTTCGGCGCGGGTCGGCACGGCGTTGAAGATCATCGACTCCATCATCTGGGTCGCGGTGATCGCCAGCTTGTTCGACTCGCGCGCCATCTTGATCATGCGCTTCTGCAACGCCGGCACCGCCGCGTTGCCCACTTCCACCGCCAGGTCGCCCCGGGCGACCATGATGCCGTCGGAGGCGTCGAGGATCTCCTGCAGCACAGGGATCGCTTCGGCGCGCTCGATCTTGGCGATCATCATCGGCTTATGGTTGAACGGCTCGCCGGCGATGTTCGCCAGGGTGCGCGCCATTTCCATGTCGGTTGCGCTTTTCGGGAACGAGATCGCCAGATAATCGCACTGGAAACTCATCGCCGTCTTGATGTCTTCCATGTCCTTGGCGGTCAGCGCCGGCGCGGTCAGGCCGCCACCTTGGCGGTTGATGCCCTTGTTATTGGACAGCTCGCCACCGATTTTCACGGTGGTGAAGATTTCATGGCCGACGATCTTGTCGACCACCAGCACGATCAAGCCGTCGTTCAGCAGCAGCTTGTCGTCGGCGCGCAA
>Ga0207655_1000780_pt1 | contig 35051 bp, 30 predicted proteins | sample KBSM44metaG_FD_184398 | JGI IMG/M metagenome (GOLD analysis project Ga0207655, IMG submission 184398) | Miscanthus rhizosphere microbial communities from Kellogg Biological Station, Michigan, USA - KBS M4-4 metaG (SPAdes) (version 2) | ecosystem: Host-associated > Plants > Roots > Rhizosphere >... | reverse complement strand
TCATTTTGGCGGCATTTTTTGGAACGGTGAGTTTACTCAGTTGTGCTTTTTCAGGTCTTCCAGAAAGCTGGTATGTCTTTTGGCGTGTCATTTCAGGCATCAGTGGTGGCTTATTGATGATCCTAGCGCCCAGTATCGTTGCACATTGCAGCAAACCTGAAGAGCGTTTAACCATCAACTTTATTGGCTTTAGCGGTATTGGTATTGGGGTGTTATTGGCAACCCTGTTTTTGCCTTATCTCGACAGAATTAACACGCAATCTGCATGGATGATTTTATTTGCGTTCTCTGCTGTCATTTGTTTGGTCATTGTTTATTTACTCAATCTATTTAAAAATCATCTCAATCATCTCAATCATATCAACGTAGCAAACAACCAACCGGGGGCTGTCAATGGTATGTATTTTAGTTTGCTGATTGTTTATGCTTCTAGCGCTTTTGCCTATGTTCCTCACTCATTGTTTTGGATTGATTATCTTAAAAACACCCTGCATCTTAATCTATATCTAATTAACTTGAATTGGATTTTGTATGGTTCAGGTAGTGCCTTAGGTGCAATCAGTGCTTACTTACTGGCACGAAAATTCGGCAATTTTAACGCATTAAAAATATTATATAGTCTGTATGTTTTGGCGATCTTTATTGCGATTTTTTCAACCCATCCAATCCTTACCTATACATCATCCTTTTTTACTGGTTTGCTTAATCCTGCTGTGGTTTTCCTTACTTCATATACCATTTTACACCTTTATCATGTGGCCTATAAAAAACTATGGAGCATAGCAACATTAGCTTTTGCTGTAACTCAATTGGTTGGTGGAATCTGTTTTAGTAGCTTGCAACATTGGGGTGTCTCCTATCATCAGCAATTTGTACTTGCCTCATGTGTACTCGCTGTAGGTACAGCACAATTTTTTATCTATTCTCAAACCCATCAAGCACAACTGCATGAAAGCTAAAATAAATGATCATGTTACGTGAATCATATTGCTATTAAAAGCTTCTCCTCCCCGTTGAAGAAGATGAGGATGAGGGTGCTTTATCTTAATCTATGCTTTAAAAAAGGACAGATGAAAGAAGCCTAGTGCTTAGTTTTAGAATCACGCCAATCTAAACACGCTAAGCTTTATCCACCGTAAAATAATCGGCTGTGCACAAAGAAATAATTTAAATATCAACCTCAAACAAATAAATTTTAGCTTTCACTTAAAGCATTTCTCTCACAATTATTGACCATTTGGCATATAAATTGCTCTTTGTAATGCAGGGATGGCAAAGTCATAAAGGTTTTAAGATGAATACTGAAATTAAAAAAATTCAACCTGAAGATGAAGTTTTAAGTGCGGGAAAGAACCTGACATTTGGTTTACAGCATGTACTCACCATGTATGGTGGTCTTATTGCAGCACCTTTGGTCGTAGGTACGGCGATTGGTCTAAATGCAGCTGAAATTGCCTTATTAATTACGGCATCTATTCTTGTGGGTGGTTTGGCAACATTACTACAAACGCTTGGGCTAAAGTGGTTTGGTGCAAAACTTCCAATTGTACAAGGCACTTCATTTGCTGCTGTTGCAAGCATGATCGCGATTGGTACAACTGGGGGTAATATTCAAACGATTTTCGGTGCTGTGATTGTCAGTTCTATTTTCGGTATATTGATTACCCCCTTTTTCTCAAAAATAGTGCGTTTCTTTCCACCGATTGTGACGGGTTCAATTATTACCATTATTGGGATTTCACTTTTACCTGTTGCAATCCGCTGGATTATGGGCGGTAACCCTAAAGCACCCGAATGGGGCTCACTGGAAAATATTGGGATTGCGGCATTTACCCTTGGTGTGCTACTTGTGGTGAGTCGCTTTGGTTCAGCCACAATGGCGCGACTAGGCGTACTCATTTCAATTATTGTCGGTGCAATTTTTACCATCCTGCTTGGTGTTGCAGACTTTTCAAAAGTGGGCAATGGTGATTTATTTGCTTTCCCACACCTATTTGCTTTTGGTCTACCTAGCTTTGAAATGTCCGCGATCTTAACCATGTGTATCGTGACAATAGTGATCCTTACTGAAACAACAGCCAGCCTATTAGCGATTGGTGAAATTGTTGATACAAAAATGGATAGTCATCGTTTGGCAGATGGTTTAAGAGCAGACATGCTATCTTCTGCGATTGCGCCATTATTTGGTTCATTTATGCAATGTGCTTTTGTTCAAAACGTGGGACTGGTTGCCATTTCAGGTGTTAAAAGCCGTTTTGTGGTAGCAACGGGTGGTGCTATTTTAGTTGTACTGGGTTTATTACCGATTTTCGGACGTTTAATTGCTGCGATTCCGATGCCTGTTTTAGGTGGCGCAGGTATTGTTTTATTTGGTAGCGTTGCAGCAAGCGGTATTCGTACATTATCTAAAGTGGATTATCAAACCCAATCCAATCTTATCATTGTAGCCGTATCGATTTGTGTCGGCTTAATTCCTTTAATCAGTCCTGATTTCTTTCATGCCTTTCCCAAAGTATTCCAAACTTTATTTCATTCAGGAATAAGCGCGACATGTATAGCGGCAGTTTTACTCAATATTTTCTTTAATCACCTTTCATTTGGTAAAAAATCTGTTCGATCTTCGGTCAAAAATGTACAAACGGCCATACATTGAGATAAAAAAGCAGAGCTTGAATTGAAGCTCTGCTTTTTTAGATTGTTAAATTCGATAAATTGGTAAGCATCTAACAAATAATCAATATTTCTATCTGACAACTACACGTTTTATTGTGTCTATTAAATTAATTTTAAACGACGATTATATAAAGATATTAATTATCCTTATACGCCGATTTTCTACGATCTATATAAGAATTAATTAAATATTTATTAATAATAAAATCTTCATATGCCCTTACATCTTTGATCTGCTCATCAATCATGACCAATGTATAACTATAAGGTGATTCTAAATATTTAATAAAAACGATAGGCGTATTTATTAATTGAGAATCATAGAGATATGTAGAATCAAACCAACCTAATCCATCCTCATAATCTTGAATAAATGGACTTCCCCAGAGCTTACAAAACTCTTTGATGTCTAAATCAGTACAGATAACCGTTTGATCATTTCCACTTGGCCAAAATGATTCTGCCATATCAGCATCCTATTTTTGTGACTACACATCTAATTACAGCCTTATCTCCAACGTTTTTTACTCCAGGGTTCGGAGAAAACCATAAAGCTCTTCCATCCAACCCGCTCCATTGGGTTTTACAGGGGAATAGAATTCAAATCTACATCTTTAAGGTCTTCAATTAATACCAATAAGTCAGATTTTAGTTGATCATAATCTACAGTCTTAGGTATCCTAAACAATGGATTGTTTATACGCTCAATAAACAAAGAACAATAAAGATCTCTTAATTGGTGGATTGAAAGCTTTTCTATCTCTAAAGGGCTAATTAAAACATTAAAAATAAGAGTAATTTCAGGATTACCATCAATGTCTTTCGTTCTCTCTAGATTTTTTGCTGTATCAAATAAGTTTTGATTTAACGCTTTCTCTTCATACACGCTGATAACCTTTAAAACCGATAGAATTAAATTTCCACCATAATTATTATGAAAGAGTGCTTTTTTATTTTCATTGTCAAAATAACGACTTATTTTATGAAGCTTTTCAAAATAAGCTTCTATTCCTGTTACAGATGTAGCAAATAATCTCATTCCCATTTCATCACCTACTTATAAAATTGATTAATTTTAGATTTTTTAAAAAATTAAGGTGAATTAAGATGTTCAACAGTCATCTTTTCAGGAATATTCCAGCTTTTCTTAGAAACGATAATTGAACAAGACTCCTGAAAATCAGTCCAGCTATACTCAACAACTAAATCGTCATCAAAACATCTAAATGTAGCAACTGCATGATCTCCATAATATGGGCCAATATAGATTAATTTCGATTTATTTAGACAGCTAATATTAGCTTTTGGAATATTTTCAAACGCTTTATGTAAATCTTCCTGAATTGATATATCAGAACAGTTTCTCAAGACCATGTTTTCTTTCTTCATTTTCTCTCCAAGATACAAAGCTTTGAAATACTTTTTGTATTTCAAGTATGTTTGTAAATTACCTTGTAAATCAAAAATAAAAAACAGCATTAACAATGAAAAAAAAGCCACGATATAACTCATTTTCTTCATATTTCCACCATGTTTAAAATAAGCAGATAATTTTTAAATAGGTAATAATCTAATCTAAAAAATATACATTATAATTTACTACAATCTAGCTCTTATTTTAAATAAACGCCAGAATCTTAATTTTAGACCATCCAATCTAATGACTGGAAAAACGTTTGCCTGCATTATTTACCATACAAATCTTGCTCTACGCTTAAGTACATTCATCCAGTAATTATTGTTATTAACAAATAGCTCCTTAATTGGCCAATCAGGTGCTGTTTCTATTTTTTGTAATAAAGTTTGTGTTAAACCAAAGTAATCATCCTCATCATTCCTTAATATCGAACACAAACCTACCGCATCATCATTACTCACTGGTAACTTTATCCTATCAATTAATGCTTGAATATGATCAATATACTCAATACCTTTTGGATCCTTCACCGCATCTTCGGACTTTGGAAATACACCAAGTTTTATTAAATTTTTAACAGTAATTTGCATAATCAAACCTCTAATTATTTAATTATATTCTTAGTTAAAAGTATATTGAGTTTTTCTCTTTTTTATTATAATGATTTAAGTTTTACATATTCATATAAAAAGCAGAGCTTGAATCGAAGCTCTGCTTTTTTACTTTCTATTTAACTGCTAAGAACAGCAAATGATTGGATGTTTTTCTTAAAACCATTATTTTGTGGTTGGCATATGCTTTTTAATAAAGGCAACCAATTCCGCGTTCTTTGCAACAATCGCTCCTGTATGGCTCTCACCTTCTACAAGCAAGAACGTTACATCAGTACCCATATTTTTTAAGTCTTGCTGTAATTTTTCAGTCACTTGATAAGGTACTGCCATATCTAATTTACCCTGAATAATCATTACTGGGCTATTAATTTTCTTGGTTGCAGGTTGGTTCTCAGCTAAGAATTTTTTCACCGTCGGATTTTGTTGGAAAGTATCAACCAATGCAGGATAGTCTAAAACGGTTTTGCCAGGATTTTTAACAATATAATCACGAATATCATCGGAAAATTTCTTATGTAAGTCATCGAAACATAAGCCATTTTCACCTGTTGAACCTTCAGCATCTGCAGCAATACCTCTTGAACGCTCGTTAAAAAGCTCTCGATAATTAAACTTAGGTTCAATAGCTGTTATACCCACAGTGGCATAAGCCGTATATGTCAATAATTCTGCATATACATCAATCGCGGTAGCTACCTGCCCAGCTTGAAGAAGTCTTTGAATTGCTTGTGGCGCAACGACAGAAATAATATCACCTAAACTTGAGGCAGGTGCGCCTGCGACAGCACCTTTATAGTTCGAGTCGGTATTGGAAAACTCAGCAGTTCCTAAAGAACCATGCCCACCCTGCGATTGTCCAACAGACATCCACTGACCATTAATCTGATTACCATAGCGCTCTTTATATGCTTTCACTGCATAAATCGCTGAATTTGCTTCACTCTTTAAATTTAAATATGGGTGCATACCCTGTGTGCCCAAGCCTTCATAGTCTGGGGCAATAATCACATAACCCTCATTTAGCAGGCTTTGCGCCATATTTTTAAATCGTGGATTAAATCTATTTCGACTTGGCGCACAACTATCACCCACACCCACTGTACCATGTTCCCAAACTACAACTTTCCAACCATCTGCAGGTCGTGTTGTTTTGGGAATAAAAACCATGGCTGTGGCTTTCTTGGTTTCACCGAGTACATTCGGCATATTATAAGTCATCACTTTGACTGATGTAGCCTCATTGATCACATCTGAATTATATGTATTTTCAGATACATAATTCTTATTTGAACCCCAGTTATTCCAGTTATTATCGTCATCATTACATGCAGTTAAAAATAATACTGAACCGCAGGTCATTGCCAATAATGTCCGTTTAAATAATGCTTTCATTACTAAGTCCTCAGTTTTTATTGTTTGAACAACTCCGTGTTCAAGCTACTAATTAAACATAAAAAAATGTATCTTGCTAGGATACTTTTAACCAAATAGTAAAATAATATATAGATACAAATGCTTATCTTTAATTTAAATTCGCATAAACCAAATTCATGCAATAGAAACGCCAGCATCAGTCATTAAACCATCCCACAGATTACGCAGAAATACATCATTGTGGATCATAGAAATAGCTCAAAAAAAATGCGATCTCGAATGCCTGTTGAGATAAATAGCAATCATGCTTCGTAAATAGCCTTGATCAAAAGCCAATCAAATCTTCTATAAAAGTGTATAAATTGAGCATATATAAATATAAAAAAGCAGAGCTTCGATGGAAGCTCTGCTTTTTCTATAAATTGCTATTCCCTATTTAACCACCAAGAAAACCAAATAATTTGATAATTTTCTAAAAACAATTATTTCGTAGTCGGCATATGTTTTTTAATAAAATCAACCAGTTCAGTATTCTTCGCTATAATCGCTCCGGTATGGGTTTCATCTTTCACAGCTAAGAATGTGACATCTGTTCCCATTGCTTTTAAACCTTCTTGTAATTTATTTGTAACCGTATAAGGCACAGAGGTATCAGCAGTTCCCTGAATAATCATCACAGGTGTATTAATTCTTTTCGTTGCAGGTTGATTATCTGCCAAGAATTTTTTCAAGGTCGGATTCTCTTGGAAATTATCGATTAAGCCTGGATAATCTAAAACGGTTTTACCTGCATTTTTAGCGGTATAGTCATTAATATCATCGACAAATTTTTTCTGCAAATCAACAAAGCATAAGCCGTTCTCCCCCGTTGAACCTTCTGCTAATGCAACAATACTTTTTGAACGCTCTTTAAACACATCTCGATAATTAAACTTAGGCTCATAAGCGGTCACGCCAACAACGGCAAACGATGTATAGGTCAATAACGTAGCATAAACTCCAGCTGCAGTACCTACTGGTTTTTTCCCTGCTTGCTCATCTTGGAGAATATTTTGAATGGCTTTTGGTGCAACATCAGCAATAATTTCCCCCAAACTTGAGGCTGGTGCGCCTGCCACAGCACCTTTATAGTTGGCATCACTATTGGAAAACTCTGCTGTACCTAAAGACGCTTGTCCGCCCTGAGATTGCCCGACCGACATCCATTGACCATTGATTTGATTACCATAACGCTCTTTATATGCTTTCACTGCATAAATTGCTGAGTTTGCTTCGCTCTTTAGATTTAAATATGGATGCATACCTGGCGTGCCCAAGCCTTCATAATCAGGTGCGAGAATCACATAGCCTTCTTTTAATAAACTCTGTGCCATCGGTTTAAATCGATCATTAATTTCATTTCTACTCGGTGCGCAACCATCACCCACACCTACAGTACCATGCTCCCAAACCACTACCTTCCAACCATCAGTAGGTCTCTTGGTTTTTGGAACAAAAACCATTGCTGTAGCTTTCTTAGTTCCACCGAGTACGTAGGGCATATTATAGGTCATGACTTTGATTGATTCAGCCTCAGGCATGCGACCTAAATTATAGGTACTTTCAGACACATAATCTTTATTTGAACCCCAGTTATCCTTGTTATCATCATCATTACATGCAGTTAAGAATAATGCTGAACCGCAAGTCATTGCCAATAGGGTTTGTTTAAATACTGCTTTCATTACAAATTCCTCAATTTTTTTATTGTTTGAACAGCTCCGTGTTCACCTTTAATTAAGCATAAATAAATGCGTCTTGCTACAATATTTTTTAATAAAACAGAGAAATAGCTCACATTTATAAATTATTATTTTTCTTTATCTCGTGAAATTTCATCAATATTTCGTATTATTATAAATACAGATGAAATTTCAAAAGTGGTTTATTTTAATAATTTAAAATCAAAATAATGCAATAAAAATACCAACAAAAATGATTAAACCAACCCAACGGTTATGTCTAAATGCCCAAAAACATAGTTGTGGATCGCGTGCTTTGGTTTTTGTCCATTGATAAATAAAATCCGCAACAACCAATAACAAGGCAATCAAGCCAAATGGAATCAATATATTTTCTAAATACAATGCTGTACCAATCAACAAGACACTGGTCAATTGCAATAAAGAGATGATCTGAATATCGTATTTTCCAAAAAGAATGGCAGTTGATTTCACCCCAATTTTTAAATCATATTCACGATCTGTAATTGCATACTGGGTATCGTACGCCACGGTCCATGCTAAATTGCCAAAATAAAGCAACCAACAGGTCCAATCTAAAGGTTTTCCCATTGCGGTAAATGACATCGGAATACCCCAAGAAAATGCCATCCCTAAGACCACTTGTGGTAAATGGGTATAACGCTTCATAAAGGGATAAATAAAGGCGAGGACTAATCCTGCAAGCGCGCAGTAAAAAGTTGCGATCGGTAAGAAAAACAAAGTACACGCACTGGCTGCCACCAAACCAATAAACACCCAAATCGCTTCTTTGGCTGAGATCACCCCAGTAGCCAGTGGACGATTTTTAGTTCGTTCCACATGTGCATCCACTTTACGATCAGCAAAATCATTGATCGCACAACCAGCTGCGCGCATAAAAATTGTCCCCAAGACCATTGCAACCAGTGTCACAATATCGGGGATACCTTCTGCAGCAATCCATAATGCCCACATGGTCGGCCATAAAACCAATTCTGTCCCAACTGGTTTATCAAAACGACACAGATAATAATAAGCTTCTAAGCGTTGTTGCCAAGTGGTGTGTTGCGCGATCGACATGACAGTCCTTCAATACTCTATTTTGAAATATGCTGTTGTTGCAAAAATTGCTCAAAGGCAGGTAAAAAAGTCTCTTGAACAATAAATTTACAACCATGCCAAGTATAACAACTTTGACGTGTCCAACCTTCTGCTAATTTTAAAACACGCCGTTCACACAACGGATTGGTGCGTTGAAATAAAAATTTTCCGATCGGCTTGGTTCGAATATGCTTAAACAAACGTGCTTTGCCATGGATACTGAGAATGGGAAAAATACTTTTTGCTTTGACCCATGGCTGTGCATCGCAACCAAATAAGTAACTTTCACGTACCCATGAGGTATGTTGCTGTGGCATCAGCATCCATTGACTATCCAGCACACTCATTCTTTGATAATGCTCTTGAATCGGTTGAACTTTAAAAACACCACCCGCGACATCAGTCAACTGCTGAGTCAATGAACCTTGTGCATACAACCATGTTTTTAATTCAGGAGGAAACGTCTTATCCCGTATTGTGCATGATTGTTTCAATGTTCAGCCCTTCAAATTTTGGATGACTTAGTGTAACTGAAATTTTTTGTTTTGTTTAAATTGATCTGCTAAATACTAAATTTGCATGAACAATCCATCAAAAATAAAAACAGGTAAACGCGAGATTCAAGTGAAAATTAAGATAACTTTATTTCATCAACTTCGCACCAACTGGTTTTCTCTTTTAATCACTATTTTGATTTGTATCACTTTCTGCTACATTTTAAATATTAACACTGATCTCAGGTATTTTAGGGCCTCGCATAATGAATATAAAAACAGCACTACAACTCAGCATTTTATGCATTCCTTCAACATATAGCTTTGCACTTAACTTATCCAATTCACCGATTCAACAAGTCACACTGTATCCTACACTGGCAAAAATTGAACGAACCATTCCAGTACAAGCTGGAGAGCAACTTGTCACATTGAATGGTCTTGCGGCAAACTTTAATATCGATCAACTGCAATATCAAAGTAGCAATATTGAAGTCAATGCGGTTTCACATACAGATAGCGCACTGGATAAACCTGCTGGAAATGAGTCTTCTCAATTGCGCAATAATATAGAGGATATTAAAAAGAAAATTTCTGAACAAAACTCAATTATTCAAGCGGCTGAATTACAAAATAAGTTTTTAGAAAATGTCATTAAAGGCTCTGCGCCAAAAGTACGCAAACAAGCCTATGAGGCCTTTATTGCGATTGATCAAGCCAAAGCTGAAAAAGAAAAGTTACAACAACGCTTACAAGAACTTGAACAAGACTTAAATGCCATTGGCGACAGCGAGTTTAACCAACGCACACTTAAGTTTTATGTCAATGCCCCGCAACGTGGTGAAATTAAAATTAGCTATATGGTGCCTTATGCACGTTGGCAACCGATATATAAAGCCGAATTAAACACCCAAACCAAGCAAATTAAACTCACCCGTATGGCAATGATTGCACAAAAAACTGGTGAAGACTGGAACAATGTTAAATTGGCATTGTCAACAGCAACACCGCAAAACTACGTTCAACAAGTGCAGCCACAACAATGGTGGGTCAACTATTATGAACCAGAACCTGTACGACCAATTTATCCCGTTGCACCAGCGCCTATGGCTTTAGCTGAAATGAGTTATGATGAAAAGTCGACAGCTAAGGCCAAAAAAGCCCCACCTCAATTTCCACAATTTCAAGCGGCTGATTTAAATTTTAGCACTGAATTTCGTTCAGAAACCAAAGCATCCATTCCCAGCAGCCAACAGCAAATCTTTTTACCTTTAAGTACTGAACAATATGCCGCGAAACTTTCAGTTTGGGCAATCCCGAAACAAAGCACTCAAGCGACAATTAACGCTGAAATTTCAAAACTTGATCAAAATTGGCCTTCTGGAACAGTAAAACTTTATCGTGATGGCGACTATATTGGACAAAGAGCTTGGAGCAATAGCGCAGATGAAGCACTTCAAATGAGCTTTGGTACAGATGATCAAATTCAAGTTAAAGTGACTGATTTAACTGACAAGAAAAATCCAGTCAAAGGTACTCAATCTGAAACCATCCGAAAACAGCAATATTCAGTGCAAAACTTACATAGCTACCCAATTCAAGTTACGATTTTTGAAGCTGAACCACAAAGCCAGAACGGTAAACTCAGCACACAATCGACCTATAATATCCCACCGACTGCAACACAATGGAATGGGCAACCCAATATCAACCAATGGCAAATTGATTTAAATCCGAAGCAGATTTATAAATTAGATATTCAGCATCAATTTAAATATCCAAGCAAAGGAAGAACTTCAGGGTTTTAACTTTGCTTTTTATACAAAATTTAGCCCAGTCATGACTGGGCTTTTATTTTAATCAGCTAAATGCGGTTAATTTTGATAGGTATTAGAGATAATCGCCTTCTCTTTCAGGCTGATATAATATTTTTTCAATTTTAACTTTCATCAAGTGACCATCTGGTTGAGGCCATTCGATTTCCTGTCCTTCAGCCAAGCCAAGAATTGCCGTACCTACAGGTGCAACCACATTGACCTGCCCTGCCTCACCACGAAAATCATGCGGATAGACCAAAGTAATTTCGGTTGCTTCCGTAGAAGGAGCAATGGTGATTAAAACCTTTGCATTCATCGTCACCACATTGGGCGGCATATCTTGAGGCGCAACCACATCTGCTCGTGCCAATTCCTCTTCTAAATGCTGCATTGTCACAGTCAACTTCGACTGATGTTCCAACATCGTTTCTAAGCGATGTAAATCTTGTTCTGAAATAATAATATTTGGTTTACTAGCCATGTGCCTAATTCCTTCGATCTTTCACATCATTTGGGTATAGCAGCGATGTTTATAATGGGTCTGTTGACATTTCATAAATGAATTAAGCCACAAGCCGTAAATTTCAGCATGCAACCTGTATGTCGGAAACGTGAAACGAAGTATCAATAAACTCCAATAATCTACTTCTTTTATAACAGATATTTTCTGCAATGTTTAAGCTTTTCAACTTATTGAACAACCATAAAAAAAGCCCCCTTGAGAGGAGGCCTTCTCAAGTTAATGCTTATTTAGCATAAACGGGGAATTTTGCACAGACTGTTTCAACTTTCGCTTTAACCGCATTGATAACCGCTTCATCACCTTTTGCATCGAGGATATCCGCAATCCAACCTGCCAAGTCGCGAACTTCAGCTTCACCAAAACCACGTGTTGTTACTGCTGGCGTACCGATACGAATACCAGAAGTGACAAACGGAGAACGTGGATCATTTGGTACCGCATTTTTGTTGACCGTAATATGAGCAGCGCCTAACCAAGCATCAGCATCTTTACCTGTCACATCTTGCTTAATTAAAGACAACAAGAATAAATGGTTTTCTGTACCACCAGATACAACATCATAACCACGTGAAATCAATACTTCAGCCATCGCTTTAGCATTTACCACCACTTGTTTTTGATATTCTTTGTATTCAGGCATCATTGCTTCTTTAAAGCAAATTGCTTTTGCTGCTATCGCATGAACCAATGGACCACCTTGGTTACCCGGGAATACAGCAGATTGAAGTTTTTTCTCAATTTCTTCGTTTGCTTTTGCAAGGATTAAACCAGAACGTGGACCACGCAAAGTTTTATGCGTAGTTGTGGTTGTTACATCAGCAATTTGCACTGGACTTGGGTATACACCAGCAGCAACTAAACCAGCAACGTGAGCCATATCTACAAATAAGTAAGCGCCAACTTTATCCGCAATTTCACGGAAACGTTGCCAATCTACAATTTGGCTATATGCAGAGAAACCCGCAACGATCATACGTGGTTTATGCTCTACAGCTAAACGCTCAACTTCTTCGTAATCAATTTCACCAGTTTCTACGTTTAAACCATATTGAACAGCATTATATGATTTACCAGAGAAGTTGACTTTAGCACCATGAGTCAAATGACCACCATGCGCCAAGCTCATGCCTAAAACAGTATCACCTGGGTTAAGTAAAGCAAGATAAACTGCTGAGTTTGCTTGAGAACCTGCATGTGGCTGAACATTTGCATAGTCAGCACCAAATAATGCTTTAGCACGATCGATCGCCAATTGTTCGATCACATCAACATATTCACAACCGCCATAATAGCGCTTGCCAGGGTAACCTTCCGCATATTTGTTAGTGAGTTTTGACCCTTGTGCTTCCATAACAGCTGGTGAGCAATAGTTTTCAGATGCGATTAACTCAATATGAGCTTCTTGACGGGCATCTTCTTGAGTGATTGCTTGAGCAATTTCTGGATCAAATTCAGAAATAGAGATATTGGCGAACATTAGCGAGGTCCTATGAATTAGGGCTTTTAAGCCGTGCTAAGATTGCGCGTATTGTAGCATGAAGTTTGTAATTAAACAGAATGAAGTTTGCGCCATTTTAAATAAAAATGGCTCATGTTGAAAACATAAGCCATTTGCTCAAATCTAAAATTTAAAGTGTTTATTGTGCTGCAAACATTCCTTTTACATCAGCCACAATATTGTCGATATTCAAAGCATAAGCCGTACTATGATCCCAAGTAGGATTGGTAATGTAATTCACCTGCGTCGTCAGTGCTTTCGCCGTACCGTATAAAGTATCTGTTGCCACTTTCGGTACAGTGGTATCTGCACCACCCTGATAGATAATCACTGGTGTTTTAACTAGCACTTGCAACGGTTGCGAATCTTTCTCTAGGAAAGTTTTAACAGCTGGCAAAGACATAAAGGTATCGGTTGTTCTTGGATAATTTTTCAATGAGCCATTGACTGCCGCATATTGCCCCATTGCCACGCCAAACTGTTGACCAAGTGTATCATAACAAACGGATTCAGCATTTTTTGCGATTGCATCGGTTGGCACTTTGAATACTTGGCTATAGTCTAAAGTTGGGTTTGAATTACGTAAACCCGCTGCAATCAACGCTGTAAATGTATCCAATGATGCATAAACTGGAATTTGTTGCGCTGCTGGTGCATCTGCAACTGATAATTGCCCCGCATTTAAAATCAAACTCAATTGTGAAGCAGGCGCGACTGCAACTGTACCTTTATAATCTAAATTGGCACGATCAGCATATTGTGCAGCACCTAAAGCTGCTTGACCGCCTTGAGAATGCCCAACAGTGACCCATTTTTTCGATACTTTATTGCCTAACCAATTACGTGTTGCAACCACAGCATCTGTAATCGAGTAACCTTCACTTTTTACATTTAAGAATGGATGGAGTTCAGTTCCACTTGGCTCCCCTAAACCTTCATAATCGGGTGCAACAACCACATAGCCTTCTGCAAGGAATTTAGAAATCATTCCTTTAATATAAACATTCATTGCGTTACGGCTTGGTGCACATATATCAGCGACACCAGTTGTACCATGTGCCCAAACCACGATAGGCCAACCTGAAGCTGGTGGTGCAGTTTTAGGAGTAAATACCAATGAAGTTGCTTGTACTTCAGTTCCCTTCACCCCTTTCATTTTATAGGTCATTACTACACTATCTGCCGCCACAGCAGAAAAATCAGTCTTGGTATATGCTATAGGTGTGCCAACAACAGGGTTTGCGATAGTATTTAGATCCGTATTTGAAGGTGATTCATACGAATTTCCCCCACTACCACCGTTATTACACGCGGATAAAACCAAACCTGAACTTAGAATTAAAATTGATAATGCATTTTTTTTCATGTGACTTATTCCTTAAAGCACAATTTTTTTAAAGTTATATATACGGCTGAGCACGTATAATTCTTTCATAAATACGTCAAAAAAATCTCTTATACAAGTTTTTTTCTTATTATTTTTTAAACATTATTCAATAGATTAAAATGTGTGTCTTCTTTCAAAATAGAAAACAAAGCAACAGCAATTTTTTAGCCTTTGATGGCAATATCAGAATTTAAACTTTTTAAATATTAAATTTTTTCACAATTAAAATCAATTACATAAAAATTAATAAAAAATATTTTCCAAGCTGTAGCTTATTTTGATTTTCATTTTATTTCTAGCTTATATCTTATTGCAACGATAACCTTTCGCCTCTGTAGAAAACATTGAAGAATCATGCGAAGTATAAATAGCAAGATCAAATAATTATTTTTCTAGTAATCTTTTTTATGAGATTCAAACATAGGTCACAAAAATGCCCTTATCAACCAGTAATAAGGGCATTTTTTATTGTTACAATAAGTACTCAATACTCAAAAGATTAATCAGCAAGTAGGCCTTTTATATCTTTTAACAAGTTTCCATTTTGAACATTAGCCGCATGTATAGTGACGTGCCTCCAAGTCGGATCAGTTCGGTAATCAATTTTGGTGTTTAAAGCACGGGCTTGTCCCACCAAAGCATCGGTTGCCTGTGGGTATACGATCGTATCCGCTTCCCCTTGATAAATAATAATCGGGGTTTTTACTTGCGTTTGTAGTGGTTGTGAATCCTTATCTAAAAATTGCCTTACAATCGGATTATCTTTATATTCCGCTTTTTTACGCCGTGAAAAGTTGATTATAGGATTTAATATTGGCCTTTCAGTCCTATTTGTCCGGTCAGTAAAAGCCGCAACTACCCCTGCAAGACAACGTTCTTCTGCTCGTGAAGCAGGGGTATGATAAGGGTCGTTGAATAAGTTAGTATAAACAGGCTCGTTTGGATAAAGACTTTTCATCCCCGCAGCCATAAAGGAAGTTAAGGCATCTAGCACTGGATAGCCCATCATTTGCTCAGCTCTAGTTTTATTCGCCAAATCCGTTTCTGTTATGTCTTCAAGCATTTCTAAATTATTTGCTGGGGCCAAAGCAACAGCACCCTTATAGTCCATATTGGCACGCGCCGCATATTCTGCTGCGCCCAATGCGGCATGCCCCCCTTGTGAGACGCCAGCAACAGCCCATTTGTTGGATACTTTGTTGCCTAACCAGCTTTTAGTTGCCACCACTGCATCGGTAATTGAATAGGCTGCACTTTTTAAATGCAAATACGGATGCATTTCCTGACCGCCTGGCTCACCCAAACCTTCATAATCGGGAGCGACCACAACATAGCCTTCTTTAACAAAGCTATCGATCATATCATGAGTAGATCGATCTACACCTAGAATTGTAGTGGTGATTAATTTCATTCGACTCGGTGCACATTGGTCAATAACACCTGTTGTACCATGTCCCCAAGCCACGATTGGCCAGCCGCCAGCTGGCGGTGCAGTTTTAGGCGTAAATACCAATGCTGTTGCCTGAGTTTCTGTTCCTTTGATGCCTTTCATTTTATAAGTCATCACTACACTGTCTGCAGCATTTGGTGGATTTTCTGCTGCGCTCTGATATGCGCTTGGTGTGCCCACCACTGGGTCTTGAATATTGTGGACATCTACATTTGGCTTATCTTCAGGTGGTTTTTCATCACCCGGTTTTTCATCGCCTGGCTTTTCGTCACCCGGTTTTTCACCACCTGGCTTTTCGTCACCTGGCTTTTCATCTCCTGGCTTTTCATCTCCTGGCTTTTCGTCACCAGGTTTTTCATCTCCTGGTTTACCCTCAGGTGGAATTATGTCACCTGGCTTTTCTACAATCGGTTTTTCATCATTTGAACCTGTGGATGAATTATTACTGTTTCTATTGCCATCACAGCCAGTCAGTAATAGACCAGATCCTATCAACATTATTGAGAGTAAATTCAATTTCATTTGATTCATCCTTGCATATAATATTTTTTATTGCATCAGTGTCAGTAAATTTAATTTGCTAACTCTAATTAATGGATCGCCAACCTAAGACATAATGCATGTTTATTTTATTGTTACATTGCATTTCACGTTTTTAAGCTAAGCTTCATTATAATTATGCGAGAAATTAAAATTTAGCAAGTAAAATTTAATAATAAAAAATTTCAAATTGTTTTACAAATCAAGATATTATTGTTAGATTCACTAAAATACTATTGTATTTATAGAATCTTATATTTATTTATTATTTACCCTAAGTGTTATATATCGCATATATTCTGCAAATACTGTGAATTAGGGATGTGACGCAAATATACTTTTTATGGTTTTATTTTAAATAAATTCTTATCAACAACCATCGTATGGTTTATGTTTCAATCAATTCAAGATGATTAATGTTTAGATTTTTTAGCCAAAATATATTAAAAACCAGTCCAGATAATAGCTAAACGATAGAAATAATCAATGACCAAATCAAAACAAAGTTTTTCAATTCATCATTTTTTCTAAGCTTAAAATATAGGGTTTAATACTATAAAAAACACCCTTATCACTGATAATAAGGGCACTTTTACATTGTTACGGTCAACATTGAAAAATTAATTGGCAAGCAGCATCTTTATATCTTCTAATAGCCTTCCATTCTCAACATTAACCCTGTATACGCTAAAGTGATCCCAGCTTGGATCTGTTCTATAATCAATTTTGGTGGTTAAAGCACGCGCCTGTGCCACCAAGGCATCCGTTGCCTGAGGTATTACAATGTTGTCACTGCCCCCCTGATAAATAATAATCGGGGTTTTAATCACAGTTTGTAGCGGCTGGGAATCCTTTTCCAAAAATTGCTTTACGATTGGATCATTTTTAAAGCCTTCCTGTTTACGCGAAGAATACCCTTCAAGACTCCCATCAGTCTTAGTCATATAAGCACCTACCTCCCCCAAAAATTGCATTCCCAATGGCACAAGACAAAGTGATTCTGCTTTCTCAGCAATTTTATCAGTCGGCGACTTAAATATTTTACTGTATACAGGCTCGGTTGGATAAAGGCTCTTCATCCCCGCAGCCATAAAGGCAGTTAAGGTATCTAAAAAGATATAACCGAATGTTTTAGGGGGTGCCGAATCCTCCATGTTCATCAAAGCCATTTCTGACAGTTCTTCAATCAATTTTAGATTATTTGCTGGCGCAAAAGTGACAGCACCCTTATAGTCCATATTGGCACGTGTGGCATATTGTGCTGCACCTAATGCTGCATGACCACCTTGTGAGTGCCCCGCAATAACCCATGTGTTGGACGCGTTATTGCCTAACCAACTTTTGGTTGCCACCACAGCATCAGTGACAGAATAAGCCGCACTTTTTAAATTTAAAAATGGATGTATCTCCTTATCTATAGTTTGCCCTGGCTCTCTAGGTTCACCTAGGCCTTCATAATCTGGTGCAACCACCACATAGCCTTCTTTGACAAAGCTATCAATCATGTTATAGGTAGATCTATCATTACCAGTTAAAAACGAATTCGTAATTAATGGATTATTACTTGGTGCACAATCGTCAGCAACACCCGCAGCGCCATGTGCCCAAGCCACAATTGGCCAACCTCCAGCTGGAGGCGTTGTTTTTGGAGTAAAGACTAATGCGGTTGCCTGAGTTTCCTTCCCAGTGATACCTTGCATTTTATAAGTCATCACCACACTTTCTGCTGCATTCGGCGGATAGTTTTCTGTAAACTTATATGGTACAGGCGTGTTTACCACTGGATTTTGAATCCTGTTTACATCTGCTGTATTTACATTTGAACTTGTGGATGGAGTATCACTCTTATCATCACTACCATTACAAGCAATCAAAAATAGAGAGGATCCAGCCAACATAGCTGAAAGTAAATTTAATTTCATTTGATTCATCCTTGCATATAATATTTTTTAGTATTTTGAATGAATATTTGATAACAAAATTGAATTAACTTAAATCGTCCAAAAGAACTAATTTATTAAAAATTTTAATGATGATATATAGCTAAGCATAAAAAAGTTTGCTACACAGTAAAAAATACGCAGGAACTCTTTATATTTAAATCCTATTCTCATAATCTTCGCCAAAAAGCCCTAGACGACTATAAAGAATGCCAAAATAAATCTAAAACTTAGACTATCTTTAACATCGCAAGAACCACCCTAGATGATTGGATTCAACTTGGAAATCTCAAAGAAAATACTAAGCGACCACATCCTGAAAAAGCAGGTCGACCTTATAAAATTAAAAACTTGCACGTATTTTAAATGCTTTGTAGAAATGACTCCCTTTTACTCAAGCTAAAAATCTTGTGCCTCTTTTTGAGCAGATTTTTGGCTATTCCGCCTCTTATCCAGATATCTTGTATGCTTTAAAAAATCAGGCTGGTCACATAAAAAGGAGCTTTCTCTACCGACAAGCCAACCAAGTAAGTAGAGCCTTTTGTCAGTTGGCTTGAATATTTGTTAAAAGGATTACAACCTGCCCGATATTTATTGATAATAGATAATGTTGCAATTCATAAAGCTAATGATGTGGAAGCGGTCGCAAGAAAATATCAAATCAGGTTGGCGTATTTACCTACCTATAGCCCTGATCTAAATCCAATTTTTATTGTTTAAATTTCAATCAACTTAAAGCGATTAATATCTATGCTTTTTATTCAACACATATTTAAAACCAATACTGATGATGACTAAATCAAAAACCGATGCTGATTTTGATAGAAATAATCAATGACTCATTCAAAAACAAGTCACTCAAATATTATTTTTCAGATTAATTAAAGACCAATATCAATAATAAAAAATGATCATATTGAGTGAATAATATTGATATTAAAAGTGCCTTCTCCTGCTGGGAGAAGGCTAGAATGAGGGAGATTTTAGGTTAAGCTATGTTTTAAAAAAGGACTGATAAAAGGAACCTATTTTTAGAACTAAGACACACTCAAAAAATTAATTGGCAAGTAGCGTTTTAACATCCGCTAGCAACTGCCCATTGTCAACATTAACCCTGTATACGCTAAAGTGATCCCAAGTCGGATCCGTTCTATAATCAATTTTGGTGGTTAAAGCACGTGCCTGTGCCACCAAGGCATCTGTTGCTTGAGGCAATACGATATTGTCGCTACCGCCCTGATAAATAATAATCGGGGTCTTAATCACAGTTTGCAACGGTTGTGAATCCTTTTCCAAATATTGCTTTACAATTGGATCATTTTTAAAACCTTCCTGTTTTCGCGAAGAATAACCTTTTAGACTATTTTCATTTGCAAGCGCATATTGTGATACTGGTCCTTCCATAAAGGCAGAACCCAGCTCAAAAAGACAAAGCTTTTCTGCATTCTCAGCAGCAAATTTATCAGTCGGTGACTTAAATATTTTACTATATACAGACTCAGTCGGATAAAGACTTTTTATACCCGCAGCCATATAAGACGTTAGAGTATCTAGGATGGCGTAGCCGAGTGCTTGAGGGAATGAAAAATCCTCCATTTGCGCTATAGCCATTTCCGACAACTCTTCAATCATTTTTAGATTATTTGCAGGCGCGGTGGCGACTGCACCCTTATAATCCATATTGGCACGCGCTGCATACTGTGCCGTAGCTAATGCCGCATGACCACCTTGCGAGTGCCCCAAAACAGCCCACTTATTGGACACTTTACTCCCCAACCAACTTTTGGTTGCAACCACGGCATCTGTAATTGAGTAGGCTTCACTTTTTACATGTAAAAATGGATGCATCTCGCTACCACTAGGCTCACCTAGGCCTTCATAATCTGGCGCAACCACCACATAGCCTTCTTTAACAAAGCTATCAATCATGTTATAGGTCGCTTTATCCTCGCCAGTTAAAATTGAAGTCGTAATTAATTTCTGTCTACTCGGCGCACAATCATCAGCAACACCTGCAGTACCATGTGCCCAAGCCACAATCGGCCAACCACCTGCGGGCGGTGCAGTTTTCGGGGTAAATACCAATGCAGTTGCTTGAGTTTCTTTCCCTGTGATGCCCTTCATTTTATAAGTCATCACCACGCTTTCTGCTGCATTCGGAGGAAGAGTATTATCTTTAATGACATACGGTTTTGGAGTATTCACTACTGGATTTTGAATCTTGTTCACATCCGCATTTACTTCTGCATTTACATTTGGACTTGTGGATGGATTATCCCCCTTGTCATCACTACCACCACAGGCAGTCAAAAATAGAGAGCATCCAGCCAGCACGACCGAGAGTAAATTTAATTTCATTTGATTTTTCCTTGCCTATAATAATTTTTCTCACATCAGTGTCAGCAAATTCTTTTTGCCAACCTTGATCAATTGATTGCCTGTCTTATGCACAGTAAAGACCTATTTTAAAACCACACCACACTGTGCAATATTTAAGAAAATCTGCATTATATTTATACTTGAAATATAAATTTGCAAGTGAAATTTAACATTAAAAAAACTTTAAATTATTCCTTAATCAATCAGATATTTACTATTAAATTCACAAAAATATTATAGCAATTATATAGATTTAAATTTATTTAAAAATCAACCCAAAGATGTTATGCAGTTCATATAATCCATAAATATCGTGAATTTTATTTATTATACAAATATGTTTTTAGTCGCTTTACTTTAAATAAATTCTTATCAATATTTATTTTTATTATTTAAATTTCAACCAATCCAAGGTGATTAATATTTAGACTTTTTAATCAACGCATATTAAAAACCGATAGTGATGATGACCAAATCAAAAGCCAATGCTGATTTTGATAGAAATAATCAATGACCAGATCAAACAAAGTTTCTCAAGTCATCTTCCTTACTAAGATTAAAACATAGATTTAAAAATGCCCTTATCAACCAGTAATAAGAGCATTTTTACATTGCTACAATAAGTACTGAACACTCAAGATTAATTGGCAAGTAGCGTTTTAACATCTACTAGCAACTGCCCATTGTCAACATTCGCACTGAATACGGTGGTATGATCCCAATTTGGATCAGTTCGATAATCAATTTTAGTGGTTAAAGCACGCGCCTGCGCCACTAGGGCATCTGTTGCCCGTGGTAATACAATCAGGTCTTTGCTGCCCTGATAAATAATAATCGGAGTTTTAACCACAGTTTGTAGTGGTTGTGAATCTTTATCTAGAAACTGTCTTACAATCGGATGTTGAGTATATCCCTGATTTTTACGTGGATAATCCTTTAAATCTCCCTTTGGTAAAAAGTAATTAACCATCGGCGTGGTAAAATTATTAACCATTTCTATCAGACATTGTGACTCTGCTTTCTCTGCAACTTTATCAGTCGGTGATTTAAATACAATACTATAGACTGGCTCGGCTGGATAAAGGCTTTTCATACCCGCAGCCATAAAAGCCAATAAAGTATCGAGTACTGCATAGCCTGAGATTTGACCAGACACGGCCCTATCTGCCAAAGCCATATCTGACAAGCTTTCAATCATTTCCAGATTATTTGCGGGTGCCATTGCGACAACCCCCTTGTAGTCCATATTGGCCCGTGCTGCATACTGTGCTGCACCTAATGCCGCATGGCCACCTTGCGAGACCCCAACAACGGCCCATTTATTAGATGCTTTATTGCCTAACCAGTTTTTGGTTGCAACTACAGCATCGGTAATTGAATAAGCTTCACTTTTTAAAATCAAAAATGGATGTACTTCCTGACCACTCGGCTCCCCCAGGCCTTCATAATCAGGGGCAACCACAACATAACCATCTTTAACAAAACTATCGATCATTTTATGAGTAAATACATCTGGGAGGAAACCCTCCACGATTAATCGATTTCTACTGGGTGCACAATTATCTGCAACCCCTACAGCGCCATGTGCCCAAGCTACAATCGGCCACCCACCAAGAGGTGGTGCAGTCTTTGGGGTAAATACCAATGCAGTGGCTTGAGTTTCTTTTCCTGTGATGCCTTGCATTTTATAAGTCATCACCACACTTTCTGCTGCATTCGGTGGGTAATCTTGTTTATGCTGATATGCAGTTGGTGTCCCCACCACTGGATTTTGAATCTTGTTTGTGTCTAGATTTACATTTGAACTTGTAGATGAATTATCACGCTTTCCATCGCCATCACAGGCAGTCAAAAATGGAGACGATAACGCCAACAATACCGAGAGTAAGTTTAGTTTCATTTGATTATTCCTTGCCTATAAAATTTTTTATCACTTCAGGGTTAACAAATTTAGTCTGCCAATCCTGATCTATTGATTACTCACCTTATACACAATGTAAGTCTACTTTATATCGCACATCACACTGTATAATTATTAAGCAAATCTGCATTATATTTATACTGGAAATATAAATTAGCAAGGGAAATTTAACATTTACAAATCTTAAATTATTGGATTAAAAATTCAGATAATCACGATTTAAATCACATAAATACTATATTAATTATATAGTATTATATTTAGCTGCTCGGAATTTTAAAATCTTATTCAACTTATACAACCCACAAATTGCGTGAATTAATATTGCTTTACAATTATGTTTTTGATCGCTTTATTTTTAAATAAATTATTATCAATTTTATTTTATTATTTAAATTTCAAATAATTTTAAGCTAGTTAATGCTTAGATTTTTTATTGATTAGATATTAAAAATCAATACCGACGATAACTAAATCAAAAACCAATGTGAATTTTGATGGAAATAATCAATGATTCATTCAAACAAAGATGCTCAAATATTGTTTTATTAAGATTAGGCCATAGTGTTAAACGATAAAAAATACCCCTATTTTTAAAAATAGAGGTACACTTTTACATTAAGAGAATTAAAACACTCAAAAATTAATTGGCAAGCAGCGTCTTAATATCTTCAAACAACTGCCCATTATCGACATTCGCCTTGAATCCACCAACATGATCCCAATCAGGATTGGTTCTATAATCAATTTTAGTAGTTAAAGCACGTGCTTGTGCCACCAAAGCATCCGTTGCCCGAGGTAATACAATCAGATCTTTCCCTCCCTGATAAATAATAATTGGGGTTTTAATCACTGTTTGCAGCGGTTGAGACTCTTTATCCAAAAATTGTCTTACAATTGGATGCTGACCATATCCCTCATTTTTACGTGGATAATTCTTTAAACTGTTGTTATTTTTCCTACGATACGTCCACATTTGTAGAACATTTTCAAGAACCATATCTGCAATACATCTCTTTTCGGCTTGCGCAGCGACTTTATCTGTAGGTGGCTTAAATACAATACTGTATATCGGCTCAGTTGGATAAAGGCTTTTCATACTTACTGCCATATAAGCCGTTAAAGCATCAACTGCGGCATAGCCATTCGTTTGAGCCTCAATATTCGTATAATTCGCCAAAGCCGTATCTGACAGTTTTTCAATCATTTCTAAATTATTTGCTGGCGCAAAAGCGACAGCACCTTTATAGTCCATATTGGCACGGGCTGCATACTGCGCTGCACCTAATGCAGCATGACCACCCTGAGAGACTCCAGCGACGGCCCATTTGTTGGACGCTTTATTGCCTAACCAGTTTTTGGTTGCCACCACTGCATCGGTAATTGAATAAGCTTCGCTTTTTAAATTTAAAAACGGATGTATCTCCTTATCCTCAGTTTGCTCTGGTTCAGTAGGTTCACCCAGCCCTTCATAATCGGGGGCAACCACAACATAACCTGCTTTAACAAAGCCATCCAACATTTTAATAGTATGTAGATCTTCAAGCAGCCCCCCTTCCACAATTAATGGATTTTTACTTGGTGCACATTTGTTGGCAACCCCTGTTGTTCCATGTGCCCAAACCACAATCGGCCAACCGCCAGCAGGTGGTTCAGTTTTAGGAGTAAACACCAAGGCTGTTGCTTGCGTTTCTTTTCCTGTAATACCTTGCATTTTATAGGTCATCACCACACCTTCTTCTGCATTCGGTACGGTATAATATTCCTTATCGTAATTTTCTAAGACATACGGTTTTGGTGTATCCACCACTGGATTTTGAATGTTGTTTACATTTGCATTTATATTTGAACTTGTGGATGAATTATCCCCCTTGTCATCACTACCACCACAGGCGGTGAGAAATAGACCAGATCCAAGCAACATGACTGTGAGTAAATTTAATTTCATATGATTCATCCTTGTTTATCATTTTTTCTATCACTTCATTGCTAACAAATCATTTGTTAACACGATCCCCTTAGATTGCTGATCTTTTGCTTGATGACTTTTTAAATTAAATCATAACTACACAATATTTAAGCTCAGCTTTATTATAATTTAGCCATAAATAAAAATTTGGCAAGTGAAATTTGATCTTTAAGTATTTTAAAATATTTAAAAAAATTAGGTAATTAATTCCAAATTCACTGAAAAAATGCTGTATTTATACAATTTTATACTCACTTTTACATTTACCAAGAAGCGCTTTATAATTCACACATTATCTAAATTTTGTGAATTATAACGTTAAGAAAATGCGCTTTCGATTGTTTAAATTTAAAAAAATCTTAATAATAACCACAATAATCGTTTAATTTTCAACCAATTCAAGATCATTAATCTTTAGATATATCAGAAAAAGCACATAAAAAATTGCGACCAAATACAATTAAATTCAAAACCATAACGTATCTCGATTTGATATTTCTGCAATAAAGCATCACCTCGCTCAAAGTCTAAACCAGAGAAATACTACTTTTCCGAGACTGAATTCAGATTAACCATAGAAAATGCCTTGCTTTAGAAAGGTGAGAAATATTCACTCTCCAAGGGAGAGGATTTAAAAATCAAAAAAATGATCTTGTTAAATGAATCATATCAGTATTGAAAACGCCTTCTCTCTTTAAGGGAGAAAGCGCATGAGGGGAAGTTATTGTTGATCTATGCTTTTAAAAAGGACTTATAAAAGAAGTCCTTTATTAGAACTAAAACACACAAAAATTAATTGGCAAGCAAACTCTTAATATCCTCTAGCAATTGTCCATTATCAACATTGGCGGTAAATGAACCCGTATGGTCCCAACTCGAATTGGTTCTATAATCAATTTTGGTGGTTAAAGCACGTGCCTGAGCCACCAAAGCATCCGTTGCTTGTGGTAATACAACTGTATCGCTGCCACCCTGATAAATAATAATTGGGGTTTTAACGAGCGTTTGTAAGGGCTGTGAATCTTTAGTCAAAAACTGTCTTACGATTGGATCATTCTTATAGCCTTCTTTTTTACGTGGATAACCTTTGAGACTTCCGTTCTTAATATTATAAGCAGTCATTGGCAATATAAAAGCCGTTCCCATTGCGGCAATACATTCTCTTTCTGCTTTCTCAGCAATTTTATCAGTGGGTGTTTTAAATATAATACTGTATACAGCCTCGCTTGGGTTTACTGCCTTTATACCCGCTGCTATATAAGCCGTTAAAGTATCCAGTGCAGCATAACCACCGATCTGGATTAACCCATCCGCATCCGCTAAAGCCATTTCTGACAGGTTTTCGATCAATTCCAGATTATTTGCCGGTGCCATTGCAACTGCACCCTTATAGTCCATATTGGCACGGGCTGCATACTGCGCTGCGCCTAATGCAGCATGACCACCTTGCGAGAGTCCAGCAACCGCCCATTTATTAGATGCTTTATTGCCTAACCAACTTTTGGTTGCCACCACAGCATCCGTAATTGAATAAGCTTCACTTTTTAAATTTAAAAACGGATGGATCTCCTTCTCGCTCGGCTCACCCATACCTTCATAATCAGGCGCAACCACCACATAACCTGCCTTAACAAAGTCATCGACCATTTTTTGAGTATGCACATCGGCTATAGGCACAAATAATTTGTTTTTACTCGGTGCACACTTGTCAGCAACACCAGTCGTTCCATGTGCCCAAGCCACAATTGGCCAACCTCCTGCAGGCGGTGCAGTTTTAGGGGTAAAAACCAATGCGGTTGCCTGAGTTTCTTGTCCCGTGATGCCTTTCATTTTATAAGTCATCACCACACTTTCATCCGCATTGGGTGGAAGAACATCATTTTTAATATTATAGGGTACTGGTGTATTTACCACTGGATTTTGAATATTGTTCACATCTACATCTGAACCTGCCGATGAATGATCACTTTTGTCGTCATCACCACCACATGCAGTTAGAAATAGCGTAGATCCAGTCAATAACACTGAAAGTAATTTTAATTTCATATAATTCTTCCTTTTTATCTTTTTTCTATCACGTCAGCAGGGTCAACCCATCGTTTGCCAGCGCTGATCCAATAGATCACTCATCTTAGTTTAATGTTTATGTTGTTATTACTTCATAATACCTGGCAATATTTAAGCTAGGCTTTATTACAATTAAGACATAAATATAAATTTAGCAAATGAGATTTAATCTTTAAAACATATTAAATTATCTCATCAATCCAATTTTTTTATTTATCAATCAACTGAATTTAATGTATTTTTTATGCACCAACCAGTATAAATTAATTTCATAATACTCAATTTTTAATATATTTTTCACAGTTTTAACGATGAATAGATTCTTATCAATGATTCATTTTATTATTTAAATTTCAATCAATTTTTAAGTACTAGTTTTAAGTATTTTCAAGACAATTCACACTAAAAAAACTGATTCTGCGTGAGATTTAAGCAAAAGCCAACACTTATCTTGATTTTAGATGAGTTTCGTTTGTATTTAGCGTCTAAAAAAGCTAGTTTAATAAGGCGCTCTTTCTTATCTATTTGTTGAGGAACAAAGGTATGCAAGCAATTATTCTAGATACTGAAACTCATACACTCAATGGATTGCCCATTGAAATTGCTTATGCACCGATTCAAATTCAAGAAGGAAAATTAAGCTTAGATCGGGAACAAATGTTCGATCAACTTTATAGTATTGGCAATGAAAAAATTTCTTTTGGCTCAATGGCCGTTCACCATATATTAGAGTCTGATCTTGTCGGGCAGCCTAATTTTTCCAGCTTTGAACTTCCTCAACACACCCAGTATATCATTGGGCATAATATTGATTATGATATTCGCGCAATTCAACAATGTGGCGTAAATACTGCTCATATCAAAGCCATTTGTACACTGGCACTTGCTCGTCTTGTTTGGCCTGATGCCGAAGCACACAATATATCAGCACTGATTTATATGATCAGTAAAGGCAGTGAGAAAGCACGTGAAATGTTAAAAGGTGCACATCGTGCAGATGCTGATATTATTTTAACTGCAAATATTCTCATGCATATTGTTTATCAACTCAAAATTCAAAGCATTGAAGAATTATATAAAGCCTCAGAAGATGCACGTATCCCTCGCAGCATTAACTTTGGTAAGCATCGTGGGACAGCGATTGCAGAATTACCCAAAGACTATGTGCAATGGTTGCTTCGTCAAGATGAACTTGACCCTTATTTACGCAAAGCTTTAGAGAATGCAAATATCGTCACACTTTAAGCTGGTGATTTGTAACAATAAAGTCATATTAGTGTAATTTTCATTCTTTACTCTAGGGTCAATTTATTGGGGAATAATTTGACTCATGGATCACTATTTTAAAACTGACTTGGGAATTCAGACTTTAAAACACCGCTCAATTCAACTCACCGCTCGCCAAAGACAATTACTGCTTCTTATCGGCACAGATGATTTTAAAATTTTGAATAGTGCACTAAAGCAACGGCTTGCAACACCAGAACTTATTCAACAATTAGAAGAGCTTGGTCTAATTTTTCAGAATCAAGTGAATAGTGCATCTCAAATTAAGTCAAAAATAACATCAGAATCATCCAAGGTTGAACAATCAAATCAGCACAGCCCTTCAAACCTGACAACTGAAATTGGCTTTAAACCGTCACCTAAAGCAGTTGAAAACCCAACAATTATTAGCGATACCCAGCTCAGTCAAAATACAAAATCAGCAGATCCACACCTCATCCAGCAAAGCGTTAGTACTACTACATCTACACATGTAGCGCATGCCGAAACGACACCTGAACTGAATTATATAAATTTTGATGACATCAAACACAAAATGTCTACCCTGCTACAGACGCATTGCGGCTTGATGACCAAACAATTGGTCATGCAAATACAGCAGGCAAAATCAATTCGAGATATCAAATTTTGCCAAATGCAGTGGATCACCGCACTTCAAGAAAGTCGAATTTCTCCCCAAGAATTAAACCAAACCATGCAACAAATCAATTATTCACTACAACATCTACAATCATCTTAAACCGATCCTAATATTTATTTCAATTTACCCACTTAGAATGACAAATGAAGTGCTTTAAAGTCATTCTAAGTCTTTTTATTTAAGGGTATTTTTGATTTATTTCCGAATATCAAAATCTTAAAGCCAAATAAGCTACCGCCAATAAATCAAAGTTTTATGTATATTAAGATGATTTATTGGCACAATGTTATCCCAACTTTGCAATTTTAAATGAGAGAAATACAGATTAATTTTTAAACCGACTTAAGCGTATTCCCAGACATTCATATCTCTTTACAAAATCACATTGTCTGTTTTACACGCATTCTGTAGAATCATGAGCAAGCCAATGATTTAAAACAATTAGACAATTATGACTCAATACCTTACAAAATCGACCAACCAAACAGCTTTAGAACTTTCAAATTTTTACCCAACGTTTGAACAATGTTTAAATGCTGTATCCAATATTAAATATCAAAAAGATTTACGTATCAAAAGCGATCCTATTTCATCTCAACATATTTTGGTTGAAAGCTATTCTCGAGGGACACTTCAAGATAAGTTTAAAATTGAAAAAAATGCAATTGAGCATGCAAACAAAAATCGTTTGGCCTTATATCATCTTGTTGCCGTCACACTCGATCATTTTAAAGCCGCTTAATATTTATATCATTTTAAACTGATTAAAAATAAAACGTGTTGGGCTTTTTAACCCAACACGTTTTTTAATTCACGATAAAATTAGCTGACTTGTTCAATCACACGATAAATACTGTCACTTTCTTTGCTTTCAAAAAGCAACTCAATACTCGGTAAGATTTTCTCACCATCCACAACAATATGATCAATTTTTTGGAACAATGATAAATTATCTGTGTCCTCATGCTCTTGCAGCTTATTTAACCAAGCCATCGCATTCAGCTCATTACTATATTGATCCTTGACCCTTACTGTAATCATTTCAGTCATTTTTCTGTCCTCTTTTTTATATACTGTTTTCTTATAGCATGCGCCAAACTAAAAATTAGCTTAAAGTTGTTAGATTTTATGGCAATGTTAAAAATTAGCTACATTACTATTTTTTCTATTTATAAAATAAATAGTTACTTTGAATACTTTGTGTAAATACAGCTTGATTCAATTATTTCATGACGTTTCAAAAATCAGAAAAAGAAAAGCCCGCATTTCTGCGAGCTTTTTATGTTGGAAAGCTAGTGCTTATTTTTTATTTGAACTGGAGTCACAAATTCAACAAGCCGTCATTGATCTGTCCAACTACTTCGTAGCGTCTTAGCGACCTACTGTACTTTTAATATAGTCAGATGCGCTTTGATCTGCAAGATGCAGTAACATTATTGAACGATATCACAGCAATTTTGAAATTGAATATTTTTTTAATTGGTAGATAATAGATAAGTTTGATTGACTATAATTTAATATTGATCAACCCCAAAAAATCTAAATAACATTAAATAAAAACTTGGTGTAATGATCATTTTCGTTTTAATACATTATTTTTATGTGCTAAAAAAACTAGAAATATCAAACAAATATTACGGCTCGATAAAATATTTATAAACAGAGAAAATTGCTCTCTATTTATTTTTTGCTATAGGTAATTTAGTTGAATATTCAACATCATGCTTGTCTAAATATTCACGGATCAATTGACGAACAACCTGAGATGGTTTTAAATCTTGGCGATTACATAAGGCCTCAAAAGCTTCTTTTTTATTGGGATCAATCAAGATTGTTAATCTTGCCGTTTTATTTTCCATAGCTTATTCCCTTAAATTTATTAGAAATAGAATTGTAATAACATTTAAAATATTTTCAATGTTAATTTTTATCTCACAATACTCACATTTTAATATACACCATTGAATTTAAATTATTTATTTTCTGATTCCAGCAATAAATACAGTATAAATTATTATGAATGTTATTAAATATTTTGATTTTAAAGCGAAAAAATACCCAAAAGGCTATCGCAACAGCGCTGATGCAATAGCCAAACATTGATGCTTAAGAAAAATCTAATTCTTTTTCAAAAATTCTGAGTTCATGTCGTGCCATTGCCAAATTAGATTTTTGGCGATCTAATACTAAATATAAAAATAAGTTACTGTTTTTATCCAGAGGTCTCAATAAGTGATACTGCTTTCCAAGGGTAATTAAAATATCATCAATCGTATCGCGTAAATTCAAAGCTTCTGCTGTTTTCATTTTTGCTTTTAAAACCTCCGTATTTCCTGCAGCCGCAAGTTCCAAATCAATTCCTGCTCCATATGAAGCCAATGATAGCCCACTTGTACTATCGACAAGTGCTGTTGCAGTGAATCCATCAATTTCTGTTAAAGGTGTTAAGTCAATTTTAGCCATTTATATATGCCTTTTATTAAGTAGGGATAATATGAGCTGCTTTTAAAGCACCCTCATGTTTAAAAAGTATCATGAAATTATAATATAATATTATTTTATGATAATAATTTGTAACTTTTTTTAATTTAAACAAAGGATTAGGTTAATATTAATCTACAATTAAAATGTTTTATTTGGTCTGAAAATACTGATTAAATTTCAATCTTGTACGAAAAAGTATGAATATAAATATGAATAAACGACTATTTTTTTGATAAATTCAAACACGAGAAATTCAAAATATGCAATAAAATAATTTAAATACAAATATTTATTCTAAAACTCTAATTTACAGAGAAATTAACAAGGAAATATTTTAAATCTTTATTATTTCAAATATATACAATATTTATTAAGGTATTTATTATATTTCTTTTCATTAATATATTTAGCATGCTCTGCGATCAACATTATTTCCATATCAGAAAACAAAATGCTTAAAATATAGACGATGCACGCTATGTCATTGTAAAAAACCAACCTAGAACAACGAGCACTCTACTTTTCTGACAAGCTAGTTTTTTAGAACCCCCTTAGTAGGATGTTATGTACTAAGCCATCAACCAAATTTTATAAAATTCCTGAATGTCTGACTCTAAAAACTCGTCACAGTCACTATCGTATACAAATGTTTTTTGTTCTAATAAATATTCAGCTTGATGTTCCATCAAGTATTTCTTTAAAAAGTTTTTAAATTCGTTGGCACGCTCTGGGAAAATATGTTCTCCATCATAAAAAATCATCATAATTACCTCTATAAACCACTAAATCACCTGTCTAGTTTACACAAAAATAAGTCATGATTCAAACTAACAATAAATTAAGTGAAATATATCACAATAACTCAAAAATCTTTTATCAACAGAAATCGTATAAGATGCTTAACAATTTATAGTTTTAAATGAAGCTATTTTTTATCGATTAAAATATTGAACTTATCCTTTATGCTAATTGCTTTTTAATTATAAAAAATGAATCATATCAAGTCGCAGCTTAGAACAACGTTAAAAAAATCCAACAATTATCATTTTATCCAATGATTTAATATAACCGACCTCTTAACAATGTGAGGTTAATTTTAGCGATATTCAAAAGTTGAATTAAGTGTATATTGGATAAAATACAAACGAATCAAAAGAGCGAATATGAAATTTGAAATAACCACAGAAATTTTAATCAATGTACCCATTGATATTGTTTGGAAAACCCTCACAAATTTTGAAGACTATAAAAATTGGAATCCATTTATCATCAATGTTTCAGGAGAAACCCATCAAGGTGGCAAAATCAATGTCACCATACAAAATGATGTGAAAAGTAAAATGTCTTTTAAAGCGCTTGTGCTTGAAAATCAGGAAAATAAACAATTTAGCTGGCGCGGAAAATTATTGGTAAAGGGAATATTTGATGGAGAACATAAATTTAGATTAGAGCAAATAGCCAGTAATCAAACCAGATTGATCCATAGTGAAGCGTTTAGTGGCATTTTAGTCAAACCACTTCTTAAGAACTTACAAACAAAAACCAAGCCCGGTTTTGAACGAATGAATCATGCGCTTAAAGTAAAATTAGAGAATCAATAGAAGCCTTCACCGAGCACATCGGCTAGAACTAAAAGCAACGTCACTTGCTCGCTATACTTGCAATCCAGCAATCTAGGAAGAATTACAGGATGAACATGGTGATGCCGACTTAGTGTTAGCCTCGATATTGGGGAATGGGTTCTATTCACTAGGATTTAAATTGGATGGTGGGGTCATCATAAACAATGAGCTTTTTTCAGATATCGGCTCATTAAATCCTCTATCGAAAGAACCGAGTAAGCACTATCCTAAAATACTTAGGTGGGGCTTTCTAAAAGCTTTTCAGCCTGAATGATCATAAATCAGTGTAACCTTACTGCTGACCTTATAACATCAAGTACTGAAATCATGCTGTATACGATTTCTAAGATGCTGTTTATTTTGCTTTGTTTATTTTTTCTTTAGACAAGATAAATAAATCTTCATTTAAATGAGCAAATCTTTCTGCTAACCATTCATGGGTATCATTGAGCGCTTGATTGTAAAAATGATGGCCAAACTCGTCTACAATAAAATCAAATAAAAACTGCGCTGGAAAGTTGCCTAGATCCAAGTCTAGTTCCTTTAAGGCGTATTTTTTCAATGAAAAAATTAATTGTTCACGAGTAAACTCATCAAATGTAATTATTTGCTTTTTAGCCATAGTCTTTATTCTGAAAATAACGAGAGCCCATTACAATACTTATTCAGTGCTTTTTCAATCTTATAGCGTCTTATCATGTCGTACATTTTAATTTTTCTATCGGCTTGAACACTTGCATAACCAAATATAAAAATCACTCAAATAGTCACAAATAAACTAATTTGAAGATAAACATCCTTTTTAGGATTTGATAGTAGGCAATAAATAAAAAGACATGACATTCACAGCACAGTAATAATAGATCAGAAAATCATCTTGAACAATTTTCTTAATATAAGATTATAAATTTTTTAAAACACCTATTTAATAAATTTAGCGTTTACGAATAGGCTTCTTTTATAAGTCATTTTAAAATCATAAATCGATGTAAAAGCCCCTCACCCTAGCCGTCTCCAAATGGAGAAGAAACGTTCAATATCAATATGCCTCACTCAACATGATCTTTTTTACTTATAAAAGAAATTAAATACATATATTGTTTTATAAAAATTATTAAAATTCTAAGTAATTTATTTTCTTTAGATGGTTCTTTCTTGAAATTCCGAATCTTCCTCCACAAAAAACACCTCATCAGTGCCAATTAAAGCCCATTGATATGTTCCAAATATTCTACTTAATTCCTGATTAAATGGATTAAATAGTTTGATTAAATTAAATGACTCATCATATTCTCCCACATATTGTATGACTGGAAACTGCTGAAATTCTTCATACATTTTATGCACAGTTACATTTTTAATCACTATTTAAACTCCTAAGTAAATTGAAAAAAGTTCCCTTCTTTCAATTTACACTTAACTCAATAAAAACCTAGATACTATTTTTTTTGCTCTTGGGTTTCTTCAACTTTCTTTGGCTGTGCTTGAGATGGATTACTTTGATTGCTATCAGGTTGTTTATTCTGATCTTTATTTGCTTGTTGCTGCTGCGTTGCTTGTGATTGATTGCTTTGATTAGCATCAGGTTGGTTATTCTGAGTGCTACTTGGTTGCTTGTTAAAATTTGACATAGTGATATCTCTTTTTTTGTCATTCATATTAATGACTCATTCAAGATGCGCCTTTATTAAATGAATAGATAGCATTAACACGTATCAAGATATATTTATAACAACAACAGCATTGGTTTATATCAGTTATTTATTTTATTTAAATTCTATAATTTAAAATATATATAAATATTTTATCATCCTCATATAAGAAATAGTTTAAATCTAAAAAATTATTCCACCTTACTACTTACTCATTAAAATTAACATTTACAACATATTAAAATTTCGATATATCAATAATTATTAGACCCATATTAATATGGTCTACACATATTTTATTAAAAATAACTGTACAGAATAGCATAGATATTGCGAATATTTAATAAAATTAATAAATAAATGTAGAAAATATTAAATAACAGGCGTTTTATCAGCAACAATTTTTTAAAATATTTCTATCTAAAATATAAAAATCAGTGCTAGTATAATAATTAGACAC
>Ga0207655_1000777_pt1 | contig 35181 bp, 25 predicted proteins | sample KBSM44metaG_FD_184398 | JGI IMG/M metagenome (GOLD analysis project Ga0207655, IMG submission 184398) | Miscanthus rhizosphere microbial communities from Kellogg Biological Station, Michigan, USA - KBS M4-4 metaG (SPAdes) (version 2) | ecosystem: Host-associated > Plants > Roots > Rhizosphere >... | reverse complement strand
TGAACAGCAACCGCCCCTGCGGCAGGCTTGCACGAAACAAACGACGCTTGTCGGGAGAGAGATACACAATGGCACTCATTAGCATGCGCCAGATGCTGGACCACGCCGCCGAGTTCGGTTACGGCGTACCAGCTTTCAACGTCAACAACCTCGAGCAGATGCGCGCCATCATGGAAGCGGCCGACAAGACCGATTCCCCCGTGATCGTCCAGGCTTCGGCCGGTGCCCGCAAATACGCCGGCGCCCCGTTCCTGCGCCACCTGATCCTGGCTGCCATCGAAGAGTTCCCGCATATCCCGGTGTGCATGCACCAGGACCACGGCACCAGCCCTGACGTCTGCCAACGTTCGATCCAGCTGGGCTTCAGCTCGGTGATGATGGACGGCTCGCTGGGTGAAGACGGCAAGACCCCGACCGACTACGAGTACAACGTCCGCGTTACCCAGCAGACCGTTGCCATGGCGCACGCCTGCGGCGTTTCGGTAGAAGGCGAGCTGGGCTGCCTGGGTTCGCTGGAAACCGGCATGGCCGGTGAAGAAGACGGTATCGGCGCCGAAGGCGTGCTGGACCACAGCCAGATGCTGACCGACCCGGAAGAGGCCGCCGACTTCGTCAAGAAGACCCAGGTCGACGCCCTGGCGATTGCCATCGGTACCAGTCACGGTGCCTACAAGTTCACCAAGCCACCTACCGGTGACGTGCTGGCCATCGACCGCATCAAGGAAATTCACAAGCGCATCCCCAACACCCACCTGGTGATGCACGGTTCGTCCTCGGTACCGCAAGAGTGGCTGGCGATCATCAACCAGTACGGCGGCGACATCAAGGAAACCTACGGTGTACCGGTCGAAGAGATCGTCGAAGGCATCAAGTACGGCGTGCGCAAGGTCAACATCGATACCGACCTGCGTCTGGCCTCTACCGGTGCCATGCGCCGCCTGATGGCGACCAACCCGAGCGAGTTTGACCCGCGCAAGTTCTTCGGTGAAACCGTCAAGGCCATGCGTGACGTGTGCATCGCCCGTTACGAAGCCTTCGGCACCGCTGGCAATGCCTCGAAGATCAAGCCGATCTCCCTGGAAGGCATGTATCAGCGTTACCTGAAAGGTGAGCTGGCCGCCAAGGTCAACTGATCGACAGGCAGCCCTGAAAAACCCGCAGCGATGCGGGTTTTTTTATGGGCAAAGAAAGCCTGCGCATAATTTCGGCAGACCGACCGTTAGTCGGCTACCGTACAGTTGAGCCACTGATAGCGTTCTGATTGCATTGCGCGTTACAGCCTCGGGTCTAGAGTATTGATGGATCCAACCGTATTTTGAAGTCGGTCACATAACAGAGAAGCAGCATGGATGGCGCTCACCCTCAACCACAGCCACTGGATGGCAGCTCGGTTCTTCTGGTAGTAGACGACTACCCCGAGAACCTGATCAGCATGCGGGCCTTGCTGGCCCGGCAGGATTGGCAAGTGTTGACGGCAAGCTCGGGGATGGAAGCCTTGAGTGCGTTGCTTGAACACGAAGTCGACCTGGTGCTGCTGGATGTACAGATGCCGGAAATGGACGGTTTTGAGGTTGCCCGGCTGATGCGCGGCAGCCAACGCACCCGGCTGACCCCGATCATTTTCCTCACCGCCAACGAACAGTCCGAAGCGGCCGTGCTCAAAGGCTACGCCAGCGGCGCCGTGGACTACATGTTCAAACCGTTCGACCCGCAGATTCTCAAACCCAAGGTTCAGGCGCTGCTCGACCAGCAGCGCAACCGTCGCATGCTGCAGCGGCTGAGCCGTGAGCTGGAAGCGGCCAGGGCCTTCAACGCGTCGATCCTGGAAAATGCCGCCGAAGGCATCCTGGTGGTAGATGCCGAAGGCACCATCAGTTTTGCCAACCCGGCCATCTCGCGCTTGCTGTCGTCCCCGGTGCAGCAGCTGCAGGGCGCCCACCTGCTCGACCTGATGCAACTGGCCAGTGCCAGCCTGTGGCGCGAATCGGACTTCTACCAGGCCTATCTGGGGCGCCAGATTTTCCGTGTACACGATGCCCAACTACGCACACAGGGGGGCGAACTGGTGCCGGTGGCGCTGTCCTGCGCACCGTTGCCCGTCGACCAGCAGGCCATGGTGGTGACCGTGCTGGACATGTCGGTGGTGCGCAACCTGCACCAGCAACTGGAGTACCAGGCCATTACCGACCCGCTCACCGGTCTGCTCAACCGTCGCGGTTTCTATCAGGCCGCCGAAGGTGCGCTGTTGCGCAACGAGCGCTCGGACAAGGCGCAGGCGTTGATGTACATGGACCTGGACGGCTTCAAGCGTATCAACGACTCGCTTGGCCATGATGCGGGCGACCGGGTGCTGCGCTGGGTGGCCGAGCAGCTCAAGGACTGCCTGGGCAGTGAGGCTTTGCTGGCGCGCATGGGCGGGGATGAGTTCACCGCACTGTTCGACAGCTTGCCTTACCCGGAGCAGGCCGGGCGTTATGCCGAACGGCTGCTCGAGCGTGTTTCCATCAGCCATGAGGTAGACGGGCTCGACGTATGCCTTGGGGTGAGCATCGGCATCGCCACCTACCCGGACTGCGGCGCCAATGTAGAAGGCCTGCTACGCGCAGCCGATGCCGCGATGTACGCGGCCAAGCGGGCCGGCCGCCAGCAATATCGCTTCTACGATCAGGAACTCAATGGCAGGGCGCGCTCGCGGTTGATGCTTGAGGACGGTGTGCGCACGGCCATCGAGCAGCAAGACTTCACCTTGGTGTACCAGCCGCAGGTCTCCTTCAACGATGGCCGTCTGCGAGGGTTCGAAGCCTTGCTGCGCTGGCAGCACCCCAGTGTTGGCGATGTGCCGCCGGGGCTGTTCATCCCGTTGCTGGAGGAGGCGCGGTTGATCAACCGCCTGGCCAGCTGGATCTACCGCCAGGGCGCGGCCCAGCGGCAGGCCTGGTACGAACGCTTTCCGGCAGACCTTGTGCTTGGCATCAGCTTGAGCCGCGCGCAGTTCGTGATGCCAGGCCTGGTCGAAGAGCTGCAGCGGGTCATCCAGCTTTACCAGCTTGTCCCGGCGCAGCTGGAGGTGGAGGTGGCGGAAACCTCGCTGATGTACAACATCGATGCGGCCGTCAAACAGATACACCGCTTGCGCGAGCTTGGCGTGCGGGTGGCCCTGGATGACTTTGGTGCGGGCGACTGTTCGCTGCGCATGCTGCGTGACTTGCCGATCGACACCTTGAAACTCGACCGTCACCTGGTAGCGCGCTTGCCCGACTCGGCAGTGGATGCCGCCCTGGTGCGCAGCGTTATCGGGCTGTGTGCCGACTACAGCATCACGGTGATCGCCGAGGGTGTGGAAACCCCGGCACAGGCGGCCTGGCTCAAAGCCAATGGTTGTGAATACGTTCAGGGTTTCCTGGTGGCTTATCCGATGACTGCCGCGGACGCCAGCGGCTTCCCGGCGATTTTCTCCTGGCCAGGGCCATGATTGGCTAGAATCGGCATTCGTTACGCCGACTACAGCGCCATGACCGTATTACGTTACTTGCAAGCCTACCCGCCGCACCTGCAGCAGCAGGTGCGGCAGATGATCGACAGTGACCGCCTGGGTGAGTACCTGCAGCGCCGCTATCCCGACCGCCATGACGTGCAAAGCGACAAGGCGCTGTACGGCTATGCCCAGGATCTGCGCCAGCAGTACCTGCGCAGCGCGCCGGGCCTGGACAAGGTGCTGTTCGACAGCCGCCTCGACCTGACCCACCGTGCCCTGGGCCTGAACACGGCAGTGTCCCGGGTGCAGGGCGGCAAGCTCAAGGCGAAGAAGGAAATCCGCATTGCTTCCTTGTTCAAGGAGGCCGCGCCACAGTTCTTGCGCATGATCGTGGTGCACGAGCTGGCGCACCTGCGCGAGCGCGATCACAACAAGGCGTTCTACCAGCTCTGCCAGCACATGGAGCCGGACTATCACCAACTGGAATTCGACCTGCGCGTCTACCTGACCTACCGGGAGCTGCCGGGCAACCTCTAAGGAACATGCAGCATGGAAGTGAGCAAGACCAAGAGCAGCTTCTACCGGCGCCTATACGTGGCCTGGCTGATCGACAGCCAGACCGCGACCAGCGTGCCCGCCCTGATGGAGGCCACCGGCATGCCCCGGCGCACAGCCCAGGACACCATCGCCGCCCTGGCCGACCTGGACATCGTCTGCGAGTTCGAGCAGCTGGAAGGCGCACGCAACCACGCCGGGCATTACCGCATCCATGAGTGGGGGGCGATCGACAAGCAGTGGATCATCCGGCACCTGCGGCAGATCCGCGAAGTGCTGGGTTACCCCTGATCAAGCGGGCGGCTGTAGGAGCGGGCTTGCCCGCGAACACGGGCGAAGCCCGTGCCATCCACCTCGGTGCCTGCTTCGCGGGCGCGCCCGCTCCCACAGTGTCCCCAGGTAGCATCAGCCTTTACGCATGCCGATATGCGGAATGTCGTCTTCAAGATATTCCTCGCCCACCACCACAAACCCATGGCGGGCGTAGAAAGCCTGCAAGTGCGCCTGCGCCGACAGATAAACCGGCACCCCTGGCCAGCAATGCTCCGCAGCTTCCAACCCCTTGAGCAGCAATGTATGACCAAGCTTCAGCCCACGTGCCTCGGGTGCAGTCACCACGCGCCCGATCACCACGTCCCCGCCCTGTGACTGCGGATCGAGCAGCCGCAGGTAGGCCACCAGCTTGTCTTCCTGCCAGGCCATCAGGTGCAAGGTATCGCCGCTCAGGTCCTGGCCATCGACTTCCTGGTACGCGCAACGCTGCTCGACCACGAACACTTCGGTGCGCAATTGCAAAATGGCATAGAGCTGGTCCTTGCCGAGGTCGGTGTGGTGCTTGCAGAGCCAGTCGATGGACATTGGCGAACTCCTTGAATGGGCTGTCGATCATCGCACGTCATCTGTGCTTCGGCCAAAATAGAGGCTAAATGACACTATTGGCCGCTGCCCTCGGCAACGGCTTTGTGTAATCTCATCGGCAGTGTGCGCCCCCCATTGCGAAAGGACGTGAGCATGCGGCCACTGCTTTGTGTTCTGGGATTACTGGCAATGATGCTGGCAACACCCGCCCCGGGTCACGACAGGCTACGCCTGGTGGCCGACAACTGGCCACCGTTCACCGATGCCAACATGGCGGGTGGCGGCCTGGCGACCAGCATCGTCACCACGGCATTGGCCCGTGCCGGCTACGCCAGCGGCTATGAAGAAGTGCCGTGGGCGCGGGCGTTGCTGGGGGTTGGTGAAGGGCGTTACGACGTGCTGATCAATGCCTGGTACAACGACTCACGCGCCAACATCGGGCAATTTTCCAAAGCCTATCTGAGTAACCGCATTCGCCTGCTGCAGCGCAAGGGCGAAGCGTTCCACTACAAGCACCAGTCTGACTTGTACCCCTACAGCATCGCCGTGGTGCGTGATTACGCCTACTCACCAGAATTCGACGGCGATACTCGCCTGCACAAGGTGCCGGTGCGCAACTTCTCTTCCGCGGTGCGCATGCTGGCGGCAGGGCGGGTGAACCTGGCGGTGGAGGACGAGTACGTGGCGCGTTACAACCTGCAGCGCGAGCCGCAGGACGTGCGTGATGGGGTGATGCTGGTGGAGCCGCCGTTGGGGGAAAACACCCTGCACATCCTGGTCAGCCTGAAGCACCCGGAGCATCAGCGAATCGTCGAGCGTTTCGAGCAGGCGATTGCGGCGATGAAGGCCGATGGCAGCTATGCCCGGCTGCTGCGCCAACATGGCTTTTGACTTCTGAGGCCCGCACCGGCTTATCGAGCAAAATCAGGCCGGCGCACCTTCCTTGATCAGGTGCGCCGCCAAGGTCCTCAATGGCCCCAACTGCCGGCAGATCAATGCCAACTGCGTCTGCACCAGCCGCTGATGCTCATCCAGTTCTTCTGGCATTTGCTCCAGGGCATTGGCCAGTGCTTCTTCGGCATCACTGTGAATCGCGATCGGCAGCCGCGCCGCCAAACCGTTGGCGATCTCGTCCAGGCTGCTGGCCAGGCTTTGCCCGGCACCTTCGATCAACTGCTCCTGCACCTGCGCCGGCAACGCCGTGTCGCGGTGCGCGCCCAGCCCCGAGAGGTAGCTGAGCAAGGTGTGCGACAGCACCAGGAAGCGGAAGCCAACGTCGGCCTCCTTACGGAAATGCCCCGGCTCCATCAGCATGTTGGCCAAGGTGGTGGACAGTGCCGCGTCGGCGTTGTGAGCATTGCGCCGGGCCAGGCGGTAAGCCAGGTCGTCACGCTTGCCATGGGCATACTGCTGCATGATCTGGCGCAGGTACACGCTGGCGCAGGCCAGGGTATTGGCCAGCGCCTTGTTCAGCCGTCGCCCTTGCCAGTCAGGCAAGAACAGGAACACCGCAAGGATGGCGATCAGGCTGCCCACCAGGGTATCGAACAGGCGTGGCAGGAACAGGCCGTAGCCATCGCCGATCTGGTTGAAGCAGAACAGCACCATCAGGGTGATCGCGGCCGTGGCCAAGGTGTAGCGGGTGGTGCGGTTGACGAAGAACACCACCCCGGCGACCACGGCGAACAGCGACTGGATGACCGGGTTGGGGAACAGGTCGAACAAGGCCCAGCCCACCGTCAGGCCGACAGCGGTGCCGAAGATGCGCTGCACCAGCTTGCGCCGGGTTGCGCCGTAGTTGGGCTGGCACACGAACAGCGTAGTGAGGATGATCCAGTAGCCCTGGGTCGGGTGAATCAGGTGCACCATGCCGTAGCCGATCGACAGCGCCAGCGGCAGGCGCAAGGCGTGGCGGAACAGCAGCGAGGTCGGTGTGAGCTGGGTGCGCAGGCGCGTCCACACGTCCTTCAGCGAGCGTGGCGAGCGGTCGAGCAGGCTGCTGTCGCTGGCGTCGGCCAGGCTGTCCGGGTTGCTGGCGGCACTGAGCTGGCGGTCCAGCGTTGCCAGGTTGGCGGCCAACGCCCGCAGCGAGCGCAACAGGCCGCGCCAGGCCGGGTTGCTCTGGATACGCAGGTGCTCAAGCGAAGCGTTGAGGTCCTCGAGGGCTTCGGGATAACCGCTGGCCAGCACGAATGGCTGGCGCAGGCGGATTGAGCGGGCCAGCTCCTGGCAGGATGAACCCTGCTTACGCAGCAGGCGCTGGCAGCGGAACATCACATCACTGTGGAAAAACGCCTCGGTCAAGGCGTTGTAGGGGTAGTGCGAGGCACTGACCCGTTCGTGAATGTCCTGGGCCAGGAAGTACAGCTTGAGGTAACGGCTGACCTTCGAGTTCGGTTGGCTGTTGCCCACCCGGTGCAGGATGATTTCCTTGGCTGCGTTCAGCGCGGCCACCACCTTGCCGTTCTGTTGGGCCAGCTCCAGGCGCCGGGCCTCGACGTCGAGGGTGCGGATCGGTTCGAACAGGCTGGCCTTTAGCTTGAGGTAGCTGCCCAGTTCGTAGAACAGCTTGGCCAGGCTCTGCTGCACCGGCTGGTTGGAAAACAGCGCCTGCCAAAGTACTGAAAGCAGCCCGTACCAGGCCGCACCCGCCACCAGCAGCAGCGGCTCGTGCCAGAAGTCCGTCACTTGGCCGCCGCGCTGGTCCACACCGATCATGGTGTAAACCGCCGTGATCAGTGTCGCCGAGGCAATCGCACCATAGCGCTCGCCCAAGGCGCCGAGCATGGTCAGGCCAAACGCCGCGAGGGCCAGGGCGACGGCAAAGACCCAGGGGTAGGGGAACAGTAGTTCGACCGCCAGCGCAGCGATGGCGAAACACACCAGGGTAACGGCCAAGGCGCTAAGGCGGCCTTGCCAGCTGTCGTCGGTTTCGGCCAGGGCGCTGGCGATGATGCCGAGGAACAGCGGAATCAGCAGGGCCATCTCGTTCTGGTACCAGCACAGGGCCAGGCTGCCGGTGAGGGCGATGGTGACCCGGATGCTATAGCTGAACTTGTCTTGGCCCCACAGGCGACGCAGTGACTGACGGAACGAGCTCGATGACATGATGGCCTGCTAGGCAGTGAGCGAAGAATGCAGTGCAGCACGGGCCAGCAAGAAGCGTTCCGTGCTGCTGAATGGATTCTACTCTACACGAACTGCGCTGCGGCGTTGGCCGATGCCCAGGCCCACTGGAAGTTGAAACCGCCCAGGTGGCCGGTGACGTCCAGCACTTCGCCGATGAAGTACAGCCCAGGGCTTTTCAGCGACTCCATGGTCTTGGACGACACTTCGCGGGTATCGACGCCGCCCAAGGTCACTTCGGCGGTGCGATAGCCTTCGGTGCCGGCCGGCACCACTTGCCAGTTCGCCAGCTTTTCGGCAATTTGCGCCAGCTCCGCAGGGGTGTACTGCTTCATCGGCTTGGACTCGAACCACTGCTCGGCCAGCAGGTTGGCCAGCTTGCGGGTGAACACTTCGCCCAGCACGGTCTTCAGTTCAGCGTTGGCGCGTTCGGCCTGCATTTGCTGCAGCCAGGTCAGCGCATCGCGGTCGGGCAGCAGGTTGATCTCGACCGTGTCGCCGGCTTCCCAGAACGACGAGATCTGCAGGATTGCCGGGCCGCTCAGGCCGCGGTGGGTGAACAGCAGGTTCTCGCGGAAGCTGGTGCCGTTGCAGCTGGCGGTGCAATCCAGTGAGGTGCCGGACAACTCGGTGCACAGTGCCTTGAGTTGGGGCTCGGTGATGGTGAACGGCACCAGCCCGGCGCGGGTCGGCAGCAGCGTGTGGCCGAACTGGCGCGCCACTTGGTAGCCGAAGCCGGTGGCGCCCAGGGTGGGAATCGACAGGCCGCCCGTGGCGATCACCAGCGACTGGCAGGCGAACTGGCCGCCGTTGGTCTGCAGCAGGTAGCCGTTTTCGGTCTGCTCGATCTGTTCGATGCTGGTGTGCATGCGGATCTCGGCGCCGGCCTCGTCGCATTCGGCCAGCAGCATGTCGAGGATGTCGCTGGCCTTGTTGTCGCAGAACAGCTGGCCAAGTTTCTTCTCGTGGTACGCCACGCCGTGTTTGCACACCAGCTCGATGAAGTCCCACTGGGTGTAGCGGGCCAGGGCCGACTTACAGAAGTGCGCATTCTGCGACAGGAAGTTGGCTGGCTCGGTGTACATGTTGGTGAAGTTGCAGCGCCCGCCGCCGGACATGAGGATCTTCTTGCCTGGCTTGTTGGCGTGGTCGAGCAGCAGTACCCGGCGGCCACGGCGGGCGCTGAGCTGGGCGCACATCAGGCCGGCGGCGCCGGCGCCGAGGATGATCACGTCGGTGGAGTGCACGGTATAAACCTATCTGGATTCGTAATGGCTACGCCGAACCTGTGGGAGCGGGTTTACCCGCGAATAGGGCGGTGCACGCACCATCGAATTCGCGGGTAAACCCGCTCCCACAGGGACCTTGCCTGGCTTTAGATAATGCGGACTTTCAGGGCGCGACCCTTGATCTTGCCGCTGTTCAGCCGCTGCATGGCCTGTTTGGCCAACGCCCGCTCCACGGCCACGAACGCCTGGAAGTCGAAGATGGCGATCTTGCCCACCTGCTTGCCCGGGATCCCGGCATCACCGGTCAGTGCACCGAGAATGTCGCCAGGGCGCAGCTTGTCCTTGCGGCCAGCGGCAATGCACAGCGTGGTCATCACCGGCAGCAGTGGTTCGCCGCCCTTGTTCTTCAGGCTGTCCAGCGAGTCCCAGCGCAGCGGGCTTTTCTGCAGGTCTTCGATGGCTTGGGCACGGTGGCCTTCGGCCGGTGCCACCAGGCTGACCGCGATCCCTTTCTCGCCAGCACGGCCAGTACGACCCACACGGTGCACGTGGATTTCCGCATCACGTGCCAGTTCCACGTTGATGACCATGTCCAGGCCATCGATGTCCAGGCCACGCGCGGCCACGTCGGTCGCCACCAGCACCGAGCTGCTGCGGTTGGCGAACATGGTCAGCACCTGGTCGCGGTCACGTTGCTCCAGGTCGCCGTGCAGGGCCTGGGCGACGATGCCCTTGGCGGTCAGGTGGGCAACCACGTCCTCGCACTGCTGCTTGGTGAAGCAGAACGCCACGCAGGACTGCGGGCGGTAGTGGCCGAGCACGCGGGTGACGGCCTCCAGGCGGTGCTGCGGGTCGATCTCGATGAAGCGCTGCTCGATCTGGTTGTCGGTGTGCAGGCTCTCGACCTTGACTTGCTGCGGGTTGCGCATGAAGTCGGCGGCCAGCTGCTTGATGCCAGCCGGGTAAGTGGCCGAGAACAGCAGGGTCTGGCGGCGCGCCGGGGTCTTGCCGATGATGCTGGCGATGGCATCGAAGAAGCCCATGTCGAGCATGCGGTCGGCTTCGTCGAGTACCAGGGTGTTGAGGCCATCGAGCACCAGGGTGCCTTTGTCCAGGTGTTGCTGGATGCGCCCTGGGGTGCCGACGATGATGTGCGCACCGTGCTCCAGCGAAGCGATTTGCGGGCCCAGCGAAACGCCGCCGCACAGGGTGAGGATCTTGATGTTGTCCTCGGCGCGGGCCAGGCGGCGCAGTTCCTTGGCCACCTGGTCGGCAAGCTCGCGGGTAGGGCACAGCACCAGTGCCTGGCAGCCGAAGTAGCGCGGGTTGATCGGGTTGAGCAGGCCGATGCCGAAGGCGGCGGTCTTGCCACTGCCGGTCTTGGCCTGGGCGATCAGGTCCTGGCCTTTGAGGATGACTGGCAGGCTCTGGGCCTGGATCGGCGTCATCGAGGCATAGCCGAGGGCGTCCAGGTTCGCCAGCATGGCGGTGGACAACGGCAGAGTGGCAAAGGCGGTGGATTCGGTGGTCACGAGGCGGGCCTGCGTTGCGAAGCGAAAAATGCCGCACAGTCTACCAGCCTCGTGGCCATTCGCCCTATGGTTCCATGTGTTGTTCCGGACGACGGGCACGCCTTCCGTCCGTCGGCGCCAGTTGCAGGAAGATCGCCGCCGCCAGCATGGCCATGATGCCGATGGTGACGAAGGTCAGCTGGAAGGCGCCCAGGGTGCTTTCCACGCCCTCGGCACTGCCCGCTGCGGTAAAGCCGCCGAGCAGTGCGCCGGCGCAGGCCACGCCCAGGCTCAGCGCCAGTTGCGCGACCACCGACAGCAGGCTGTTGCCGCTGCTGGCGCTGGCGTCGTCCAGGTCGATCAGGGTTACCGTGTTCATGGCCGTGAACTGCATGGAGTTGACCGCGCCCAGCAGGCCCAGCTGGATCAACAGCACGGCGTAGGGCGTTTGCTCGTCGACCAGGCCGAGGCTGGCCAGCAGCAGGCCCAGCAGCAACGTGTTGCCGGTGAGGATGATGCGGTAGCCGAACCGCTCGATCAGCGGCCTGGCGATGGACTTGGCAAGCATGGCCGCCGCCGCCAGCGGGATCATGCTCATGCCAGCCTGTGCCGGTGAGTAGCCCAGCGCCACCTGCAGCAGTAATGGCACCAGGAAGGGCAGGGCGCCGCTGCCCAGGCGGGCGAACAGGTTGCCGAGGATGCCGATGGCGAAGGTACGCACGCGGAACAGGCTGGGCGAGAACAGTGGCTCCGGGTCGCGCCCGGCGCGCAGCCAGTAGGCGGCAAGGCAGGCCATACCGGCGAACAGCAGCAACATGACCCGCAAGTGCGGCAGGTGCAACTCGCCCAGGCCTTCCATGGCGATGGTGATCAGCACCATCGCCGCGCCGAACAGCAGGAAGCCGGGGCCGTCGAACGAGGTTCGCTCGGCCCCGCGCAGGTCCGGGATGAACTTCCATACGGCAATGCAGCCGATCAGGCCAACCGGCAGGTTGAGCAGGAAGATCCAGTGCCAGCTGAGGATTTCCACCAGCCAGCCACCGACCGTGGGGCCCAGCAATGGCCCCAGCAGGCCGGGGATGGTGATGAAGCTCATGATCCGCACCAGTTCGCTGCGCGGGTAAGCACGCAGCACCACCAGCCGCCCAACCGGCAGCATCAGCGCACCGCCCAGTCCCTGCACGACGCGGGCGAAGATCAGGAAGCCCAGGCTGTTGGCGGCGGCGCACAGCAGCGAACCGAAGCTGAACAGCAGGATGGCGCTGAAGAAGATGCGTTTGGTGCCAAAGCGGTCGGCGATCCAGCCCGAAGCAGGGATCAGCAGGGCCACGGTGAGCATGTAGGCGATGATCACGCCCTGCATGCGCAGCGGGTCTTCGGCCAGCGAGCGGGCCATGGCCGGCAGCGCGGTGTTGAGGATGGTGCCGTCCAGGGACTGCATGAAGAAGGCGATGGCCACCACCCAGGGGATCCAGCGGGCGGTGACGGGGTCCAGCGGGGTGCGTTCGGGCATGACTTCCTCGTTTGTCAGTGCCGGCCTCTTCGCGGATGAATCCGCTCCCACAGGAATATCACCACATTTGAGGGCAGTGGAGATCCTGTGGGAGCGGCTTTAGCCGCGAAAGGGCCGGCAAGTCCAGTCACAGTGTCAGGGTCAGGCCTTTGACCAGTGCCCCGGGCAAATGACTCGACCCGGTACTGCGCTGTCCATAGGTACTGGTCGACAAGATCATCTCGCGCTCCCGGGTCAGGTCCTCCAGTTGGCTACCCAGCAAGCTGTACAGGCTATCATCGAAGCGCATGGTGCTCACCGGCCCCTGGATCTGCCCGTTTTCCACCCAGAACGTGGCGAAGCGGGTCAGCCCGGTCATGCGTGCTGCCGGCAGGTCAGAGTAGTTCAGGTACCACAGGTTGCTGATGTACAGCCCGGTGCCCAGCCGCTCAAGCACCTGCTCGCTGGCCAGATTACCCGGCGCCAGGCTCAGCGCACACGGCGATTCGTAGCTGTCGGCACCATTGGCCAGCAACGCGAACTCGGCTGCACTGCGCGCACTGATCAAGCGTTGCAGCGCCTCACCGTGCTGGATCAATGGCACATCCAGACGCGGCGCACCTTCGTCGGAAAACGCCGGGCTTAGCGACCCGCTGACCTGCTCGGTGAAACTCACCAGCGGGCTCAGCCGTGCATCGCCGTTGTACAAGCGCTGCAGGGCGCTGTTGCCAGTGGCCAGGGCCTGCGCGGAAAAACCGCCCCAGCAGAGCATGCCGGCGATCTCGTCCATGGCTGCCGGGGCCAGGTAGGCGCGGTAGCTTCCCGGTTTGAGGGTGATCGCCGGGCGACCGAGGAAGCCCAGTTGTTCACGTGCCTGGCGCAGGCGTGCGATGAAGTCGTCTGCGCTCCACAGCTGGCCGGCATAGTTGGCCTTCACCGCCTGGCCGTTTTCGTGGAACAAGCTCCAGTCGAAGTTGAAACTGTTGGCCTGGTGCCAGCCAAAGGCCCCGAACGAACTGGCAAAGCCTCGGCAGATAGCGCCTGCGGCGTAGATGCCGACCAGGTCCAGGTCACCTGCCTCGCTGTCGAGCAAGGCCAGCACTTCGTCCAGCTCGGGCAGTGGTTGTTCCTGCAGGCTGTGGCTGTGCCAGGCGCTTTCGTCCAGGCGCAGGTAGGGGTCGAGGGCCAACAGCGGCAGGGTCTGGCGCAATTGCGCCAGAGCATCGGCCAGGCGCTGGCGGTCCACCTGCACCTCGCCACTCAAGGTCACTTGCTGTTCCGCCTGGCGGCCATCGTGCACCAGCCGCAGTTGAGCGCTGGCCTGGCTCACTTCACCGGCCTGGCGCACCTTGGCGTGGTTGAAACGCACGAATTGCGACTGTTCGGCGCTGTAGCCGAGGGTGAACTGTTCGCCTGCTTGCAGGGCGGCGCGCACATCCCCGACCAGGGTTTCGAAAGCATGTTGCATCAGGCGTCTCCTCCGAATACGTCGATCTGGCGGAACACGCAGGCCGGCGAGGCATGGCCGACCCGCACCACCTGGTTGGGTTCGCCCTTGCCGCAGTTGGGCGTGCCCAGTACCTGGAAGGTGCTGCGGTCGCCGACGGCCGACAGGTTGAGCCAGAACTGCGCGGAGATGCCACGGTAGTTGGGGTTCTTGACGATGCCCTTCAGCTCGCCATTTTCGATCAGTTGGCCCCATTCGCAGCCGAACTGGAACTTGTTGCGCGCATCGTCGATGGACCAGGAACGGTTGGTACGCATCAGGATGCCGTGCTCGATGCCCTGGATCAGCTGCTGCAGGCTTTGGTCGCCCGGTTCGATGTTGAGGTTGGCCATGCGGTCGATCGGGGCACGGTTCCAGCCACAGGCGCGGCTGTTGGCCACGCCGTCCAGGCCAGAGCGGAACTGCGACAGCGCGCCGCCCAGTGGGCGCAGCAGCAGGCCGTCGCGGATCAGGAACTGCTTGCTGGCCGGGGTGCCGTCATCATCAAAGCTGTAGCTGGCCAGCTCTTCGCCGATGGTCGGGTCGAAGGTTACGTTCAGCAGGCTGGAACCGTATTGCAGGTGGCCGAAGTCGCTGGCTTTGACGAAGCTGGTGCCGGCGTAGTTGCGCTCGTCGCCGAGGATGCGGTCCATCTCCAGCGGGTGGCCGATGGACTCGTGGATCTGCAGCATCATCTGGTCCGGCATCAGCAGCAGGTCGCGCGGGCCGCTTGGGGTGTTGGGGGCCATCAGCAGTTGCAGTGCCTCGTCGGCGACCTGCCGCGCGGCGCCGACCAGCCCGCAGCGCTCGATGATCTCGAAACCGCCCTGTTGGCCGAAGTTGTCGCGGCCCAGGCTGCGGCTTTGGCTATCCTGGCCGTCGCTGGCGGTCACACCCAGGCCTGGGAACAGGAAACGCTGGGCATGGCGTAGCTCGGCGCCGGCCGAGTTCAGGTAGGTTTGCTCGACCAGGCTCAGGCCCAGGCTGGCCTGCCAGTCCACCAGGCGGCTGTCCTTGGGCACGCTGGCCGATTCGGCAGCCAGCAGGCCAAGGCAGTCGGCGAGGCTAGGTACGGGCTGGTCGAAATGGGGTGAGAGATGGTCGTGACGAGCACTGGTCACTGGCTGCTCGCGCAGGTCCAGCAGGCTGTGCGGAGCGATCTGCCGGGCCAGTGCCTCGGCTTGCTCCAGTGCGCGTTGCAGGCCCGCCTGGGACAGGTCGGCGGTGGCCGCATAGGCCTCCACGCCGTTGACCCGCACGGTGAGCATGGCGCCTTCGTCCTGGCTGAAGAACGGTGGTTCGGCAACGTTGCGCCGAACTGAAAGCGCCTGGTGCGACTGTTTCACATGGCGCAGGGAAAACAACTCGGCCGTACTGCGCAGCGCGGCAAAGCGCTGGCGCAGCAGGGCGCTGGAATCAAACATGCAAAAGCCTCCGTGTACACGGTGGCTCCCCCTAGAACCACCCGTCTTGCATGGCGAGGCAGGTATCGTCGCGCGCCTCTAGCAATGCCAGCTCATTATGGCAGCCCGGTACTTCCCAGGTCAGGAAATAACGTGCGGCCTGGAGCTTGCCGAGGTAGAAGTCGCGGTCGGCAGCGTTGCCCTTTAGCAAACCAAGCTCGGCGTGAATCGCCTGCTCCAGCCAGCGCCAGCCGATAACGCAGTGGCCGAAAGCCTTGAGGTACAGGGCTGAGTTGGCCAGGGTGCCAGCGACTTTGCCTTGTGCCAGGTCGCCGAGCAGGGCCAGCGTTACGCTTTGCAGGCGGTTGACCAGTTGTTCCAGTGGCTGGCGCAGTGGGTCGAGGTTGGGGTGGTGGCTGGCGCGCTCGCCGGTGTTGGCGATCAGGCGGATGAGTTGTTTGAGCCCGGCGCCATTGTTTTGCGCCAGCTTGCGGCCAAGCAAGTCGAGCGACTGAATACCCTCGGTGCCTTCGTGAATCGGGTTCAGGCGGTTGTCGCGGTAATACTGTTCCACCGGATATTCGCGGGTGTAGCCGTGGCCGCCGAGAATCTGGATCGCCAGTTCGTTGGCCTTGAGGCAGAACGTCGACGGCCACGACTTGACGATCGGAGTCAGCAGGTCGAGCAGTTCCTGAGTCTGCTGGCGGGTGCTTTCTTCGCTGGCGGTGTGGGTATCGTCGAATAGACGGGCGGCATACAGGCCCAGGTCAAAGGCACCTTCCACGTAAGCCTTCTGGGCCAGCAGCATGCGCTTTACATCGCTATGTTCGATGATCGGCACCGCTTGGCTGTGTGGGTCTTTGTTGTCCGGTAGCCGGCCCTGCGGACGCTGTCGGGCGTATTCCAACGAGTAAAGGTAGCCGGCGTAACCTAGCATCACTGCACCCATGCCGACGCCGATACGCGCCTCGTTCATCATCTGGAACATGCAGGCCAGGCCCTGGTGTGGCTGGCCGACCAGGTAGCCGACGCACTGGCCGTTGTCGCCGAAGTTCAGCGCGGTGGAGGTAGTGCCGCGCCAGCCCATCTTGTGGAACAACCCGGCCAGCAGCACGTCATTGCGCGAGCCACGGCTGCCGTCCGGGTTCACCAGATATTTCGGCACGATGAACAGCGAGATGCCCTTCACCCCGGGCGGGGCGTCCGGCAGCTTGGCCAGCACCATGTGCACGATGTTTTCCGACAGTTCGTGGTCGCCACCGGAGATGAAGATCTTGTTGCCTTTGAGCCGGTAGCTGCCGTCGGGTGCAGGTTCGGCGCGGGTGCGGATGTCGGCCAGAGACGAGCCGGCGTGGGGCTCGGTCAGCGCCATGGTACCGAAGTAGCGGCCCTCGATCATCGGTTGCAGGAACAGGCGCTTCTGTTCCTCTGTGCCGAAACTCTCGATCAGGTTGGCTGCGCCCATGGTCAGGAATGGGTAGGCCGTGGTGCCGGCGTTGGCGGCCTGGAAGTGGGCGAAGCAGGCCTGCGACACCAGGCTGGGCAGCTGCATGCCACCCACCTCGAAGTCCCGGTTGGTGTTGAGAAAGCCGGCTTCGAGGAAGGCGTCGACGGCAGGCTTCACCTCGGTGATCAGCTCCGCGCGACCATCCACGTAGCGCGGCTCGTTTTCGTCGGCCTTGCGGTTGTGCGGGGCGAAGTACTTTTCGGCGATGGTGCGGGCGGTGGTCAGTGCCGCGTCGAAGGTTTCACGGCTGTGCTCGGCGAAACGCGGGCGCTGGGTGAGGGCTTCGGCGTCGAGTACTTCGTAGAGCTCGAAGGCCAGGTTACGAGGGCTGAGCAGGGTCTCGGGCATGGGGGCGGTCCTGAGGCGGGATGCTGCGAGTGTAGGGAATCGGGTGGTGTGGGGGGAGGTTAATAGGTTTGGGTGATATGGGTTTAGAACGGGTGGGGCATACAGGTGCTTGCCTTGATGCTTTCTGCGCCTGTGAGACCGAGCGCCGCCCGCGCGGCGCATCGCGACGCAAGGCCGCTCCCACATCTGTTTCGGGCCAGTTCATCCTGTTAGGCCACCGCTGCCCGCCTTGTTTGTTCCATGCGGTATCGAAGGGGGCGCAGTCGCTCTTATCGATCTCCAGCCATGCACCCAGGCTACGCGCGCCATAGGCACAGGAGAGACTGGCCCGAAACAAATGTAGGAGCGGCCTTGCGTCGCGATGCGCCGCGCGGGCGGCGCTCGATCTCACAGGCGCTGCAAAGGGTGAGTCGAACACCTTCCAGCCTCACCGCATTCCGGCCAGTTTCGGCAGACAATTTTAGGTTTTCACCTATTCCATGTAGTCCATTTCCCAAACATACTCCCAAACCCCTTCAAGCCATTGCGGTGCTCTGGATCGGGCCCTAGTCTCGGGTGGTCGCTGCCAAATCAGTGACCGGCTTTGACAGGCTGCTTAGGTCAAACCGCATGGCTCTGCCTTTATGGCAGCTGTGCATGGGGCACTTCGTGTGCGCCGGGTTTTGGTTTGCCTACCGGTCTGTCAACCCATGTACAGCTGCCACCCTCTTGTTTGACAGCAGGTGTGTGGTGGCCTTTATCACTAGGTGAACCATGATGCTGAAGATAGTCCCCGATCCACCCCATAACGCCCATTCCCTTGAAGACACCCTGATCCAGGCCACGGACTACGCGCTATGTGCCGCCACCGTGGTGCATCAGGCAATGCTGCTTCAGCCCAGATGCCCGTAGGGCCTCGGCCTTTGCATTAAGGCTTGTGTGATGTGTCGCTTGGACGGGCCTCTTCGCGGGTAAACCCGCGAAAGGGCCCGCCCAGGCACTAGAGAATTTTCAGGGGATTGAACAATGACAACAGAAGACACCCAGTTCACCGTCGGCAAGACCGCTTTTTACCAAGGCGAAAACGGCACGCATCCACTGTTCCGAATCGAGCCCGGCATCCCCTGCAGGGACGCCCGCGAGCAGTCGTCGGAATTGATGGGCTATGTACGCGAACTGACCATCACCGGCCTGATGGACGAGAAGCCGATGATGATCTGGGCTGCCCACTACCTGAGCGCCATGGCCAAGGCGCTGATGGATGATGCCGAGTTGGGCATGAAGCAGTGAGTGGTCGCCTTCGGATCGCATGAAGGCTGACAGGTGTCCGCCACAACAACTTCTGCGCCTGTGAGATCGAGCGCCGCCCGCGCGGCGCATCGCGACACAAGGCCGCTCCTACAGGGCCTGGTAATGCAATGTAGGTTATGTGCGCGCGCCCGGTAGCCCAGCGTCCTGAGCGATCTTCGTTTTCACTTGGTTGATGATCCGTCCCTCGCTCATGGTGATCACCCGATCAAAGCGTGACAGGGCACTCTGATCGTGCGTTACGCAGATCAGCCCTTTCCCTTGGAATGTTTCGAACAGCAGATCCCAGGTTCGCGCAGCCGATCCGGCATCAAGCCCAGCTGTGGGCTCGTCAAAAAAATTGAATTCGCCGGGCCGGTTAAGCAAGCGAAGCAACATCAGCCTGCGTGCTTCGCCACCCGAAATGGATTCCGCGCGTGCATCCAGATCAAGCTCGTACCAGTCTTTGCTCAGCCCCAGGTGTTCAAGCCACCGTTCGATTTGAACGCGATCATGAGCATGCTCGAACAGGACTGCGCGAGGCAGTGGACCGGGTATGAAGTACGCATCCTGAGGGCAGAGTCGTAAACGACGGAACTGCTCACACGCGCCGAGCGCAGCCAGGCATCTGCCGTGCAAGTAAACATGCTTGCGCAACTGGAATACCGTTCCTGCCAGCGCATGCAGAAGTGTCGACTTGCCGCACCCGCTGGGCCCAACCAGTGCGACCCGTTCTCCTGCACGAATTACCAAGGGCTCATCGATCAGCAGTTGCAGCGCGTTTCGAGCGCTGAGTTGGCAGGGGGTAATGCAAAGCCCTGCGTTTTCATTTTTGGGTTCTGCCTCTATGGAGACTGTCGGTCCGAACACAGGAAGCCCGAGCCAGTGTTCGAGCTTGCGTTTGTCGAGTCTGAATTGGTCGAGCACCCGCCAGACTTCCGCCAGTTGTGCAACGCCGGCGAGCAATCCACTCACCAGGGTAAAGAGGGCAACAAGCTCGCCCAGGCTCAGATGCGGTGTTGCCTGTGATTGATCTTGGATACCCCACAAGAGCAAACCACCACTGCCCAGGCCAATGAATAGAGTACGCAAGCCCTGAAGCCATCCGCCACTGTAGGCAACCCCTACCGCTGAGTCGGCATAGCCCGACAGTGTCTGGTTCACGGGAATCATTGCGGCATCCTCGGCCTTCTCCAGCTTGACCGTTGAGGCGCTGGCGAAGGTATCAACCCATTGTTCCGCCAGTTCGTCCTCCCGCGAGTTGACTGCCTCGATACGGGGCCGGCGCCAGCGCACCAGCCGATCGTTTGCCCACAGATACGCCAAGCTCAAGGGGACCAGGCCGATCAATACCGAGGTAGCTCCGAGGTACGTGAACAGCGTGATCAGTACCACAGCTTCGACCAGTACCGGCCATGCCGAGCCGATCAGAAAGCCTAGCCATCGCTCCTGGGCCGTAATTCCTCTATCCAGTACCTTCACCAAGGTTCCGCCATGGAGTTGTCCATAGGCCTCGAAGCGTTTGTCCAGCAACCCTCGGCACCAGCGCATGGAAAGCTGCTTCACGCGCTCCTGGCAGAGCCGCGCCAGGCACCAGGCTTGCAAAGGGGTCAACGAGGCTTGTAGGGCGACAAGGCATATGAAGGCACCGAGCAGAACGAGAGAAGACGAGGCCGAGGTGGAAAGGTTGTCGATAATGTCAGCCAGGATCAGGGCAGGTACGACGGTCGCGACTTTGAGAACTAAGGTCGCGCTCAGGGCGGCGAGTATGCCTCGGTATATATGCATATCATTGCCTTATGCATTTGAACGCGCTTTGCGGCGCGACTGGAATCCCGGACCTTATCAAATGGAAGCGCTCCAGTCCGGGTATAAAAACTTGTACGACTGTGGCGAAGTCGGGGTGCTCATATAGGGTACGGTAGAATACGGTTTTATTATTCTCGCCCAGGTTGATTAGCGTGCGCTTGATCTGTCCGCGTACGCTGAGTTCTATACGAGGTGGATGATATTCAGGCACGTTGTACTTAGGGCGTGGGTGCAGAAGTTGAGAAAGTTTTTCTGAGTAGGCAAGCACTTTCTCCGTGGCGAGATCTTCTTGTTTTTCTTTCGGTCCGGAAAGTTGTTCGCACTGAATCTGTTCGGTTACAGCGCGGTACATTGCAATCGATGGGTTTATGGAGCTTCCCGAGCCGATGCCGCTGAGAGAGCCTTCTTTTTTGTTGCGAGAGATAGCAATGCAAAATGGAACGTCATAGAAATCGTGGGTCAAGTATATTTCTAGGTTGCTTGCGTGGCGCAAAAGTTTCTTGTCGTGAGTGAAGGTGTCTTCCAGAAATGAATTGGAGGGTCGGTAGATCTCTAGGGGGGAGGTCAGGTTGCAAAGCGATAGATAGTACATCGACAGGGTGTGGCGTTCGATAGATTCATTTATGGCGTGTAAGAGAGCTTCGCTCTCAGTACAGCCAATAGCTGTGCCAGAATTGGTCGCATATTTGGCAAGATACCCTGCCGCGGTTTTCTCAATCTCATCGGTATTTCTGGAGGAGGGGGCTATCAGTATCGCGGGTATTTTTATTTCGTCATAGCTGTCCAGTGCTTGAAGTCCAAAGTAAGGTATTTGGCAATGAGGCGGGATTGACTTTAGTAGCCAGTCGTCAAACGGGTCTATCGACTGCAAAATTTTTTCGCTTGCGATGGTGGTTGGTGTCGACTTGTCGACAAAGTAATGCTCTAAGCTTTCAGCAAGAGCTCCTAGCTCACAGTGTTCTCCCTTTCCTGCACCGCAGGACACTTCTTGGTAGGCGCTGTTGTATAAGTGGCATGTGGCGACCAAGCTATTATTTTTTGATAGTTTTGTTTTCGAGTGAAGGCCCAAGTGCTGATGCAGTCTTATCAGGCGGTTGTATGCTTCTTCTGTGGTCAGCTCGCGTTCGGTAATCATCTCTAGCTCCTATGTCGGACCAGAAGGGGCTAAGCCCCTTCTGGTTTATGGCTTACAGCATGTTGAGGAACTCAACCTCGGACTCGGTAAATGTGTAGTTCACCACGCGAGGGATTTGCAGAGTATTGATTTCAGAACGACGACGTCCCATGGCTACTGCTCCTATAGAGTTGGTTTGAGTGCGCTTTTTGCGCAGGGCTTTTGTATCACTTGTTTTTTCCTTGGTTCAAGATCTGCCCGGAATTCTTAGTGGAAGATCGGCGTAGGAATTCTTTCTGGCATTTGTAGCTTTATTCCTACACTTCTTCGAAGGGTCAGAAAAATCACCCATTAATTAACGGGTTGGCGCTTGTGGAGGGTTAGGAGGGTTAAATTTTTTGTAAAACACTGAAAGGATTACGATCCCTCAACAGAGTGGCGGGTCATGATCGGTCCGGGGGGATGAGGTTGTTTCTGGGGAATCACCTGGTTCTTGGTGTTCCTCTAGATAGAACGCCGAAGAAACAAGCCAATCTTACGCATTGGTGCAGACCTAACTTGCCAGAAAGAGATGGGCAGCCTTGTACTGCGAAGCCCGCGCGGGCGGCGCTCGATCTGGTTGGTAAAGCAAATTTGCCGGCATACCACCGGGGCACCGACCATCACCGGGCTGATGGACGAGAAACCGATGATGATATGGGCTGCGCATTACCTGAGCGCCATGGCCAAGGCGCTGATGGATGATGCCGAGTTGGGCATGAAGCAGTGAGTGGTCGCCTTCGGATTGCATGAAGGCTGACAGGTGTTCGCCACAACAAATTCTGCGCCTATGAGATCGAGCGCCGCCCGCGCGGCGCATCGCGACGCAAGGCCGCTCCTACATTTGTTTCGGGCCAGTCCATCCTGTGAGACCACCGCTGTCCGCCTTGTGTGTTCCATGAGGTATCGAAGGGGACGCAGTCGCTCTTTATCGATCTCCAGCCATGCCACCCAGGGTACGCGCGCCATAGGCACAGGAGAGACTGACCCGAAACAAATGTAGGAGCGGCCTTGCGTCGCGATGCGCCGCGCGGGCGGCGCTCGGTCTCACAGGCGCAGATAATGCTGTGGCGAGCACCTGTCAGCCCAACCCTATCTCAAGACAACCGCCCATAAAAAAGGGAGAGCCTAAGCCCTCCCTTTTCTTCAACAACCCTCAGCCTCAGCCAATGGTCATCAGGCTGGCGTTACCACCCGCCGCCGCAGTATTCACACTCACCGCCCGCTCAATCACCAACCGCTCCAGCGCAATCTGGTGATCCCCGCTGGACAGCCCGTGCACACCGACGATCGCCCCGGCGCGCTTGGCCACCTGCTGGCACACGCTGCGCAGCTGGTCCGAGTCGCCATGGTGGATCACGGCGTCGAACGCCACGTCATCCTTGTTCCAGTCCGCCACCAGCTTGACCTTGGCCTGCAGCTCACGCGGCAGGCGGGCACGCAGGGCCTTGCCCGGTTCGCTGTCAGCCCACACCGCCGAGCTGCCAACGGCCAGTACCGCAGCCAGTTGCGCCAGCAGGTCGGCTTCGTTGTCCGCCAGGCACAGCACGTGCTCGCGCGGCAGGATGGTGTAGCTGTTGCGCTCGCCGGTCGGGCCTGGCAGCAGGCGGGCGATGCCGCTTTGCGACTGGCTGGCGAACTGGTCGCACAGCACAGCCAGGTCAGCCAGCTGGTTGCTCTCGGCCCAGGCCTTCAGACCATGCAGCGGCTTGATCAGCTGTTCGTGCAGGGTGCGGTCTGGCTTGCCTTCGCCGTCCTGCTGCTGGAAGTGGCGGCCAATCGCGTCGGCCGGGCGGGTCGACAGCAGGCGGTATAGGTACAGCGGGCCGCCTGCTTTCGGGCCGGTGCCGGACAGGCCTTCACCGCCGAACGGCTGCACGCCCACCACCGCACCGACAATATTGCGGTTTACGTACATGTTGCCGGCATTGGCGGTTTCCACCACCTTGGCGATGGTCTCGTCGATGCGGGTGTGCACGCCGAGGGTCAGGCCATAGCCAGAGTTGTTGATCTGCTCGATCAGCTGGTCCAGGTTGCGGCGGTTGTAGCGCACCACGTGCAGTACCGGGCCGAAGATTTCACGCTTGAGCTCGTCGAAGCTGTCCAGCTCGATCAGGGTTGGCATGACGAAGGTGCCGCGCTTGATCTCGGCAGCATCGGCAATGGCAACCTGATAGACCGAGCGGCCTTTTTCACGCATGCCCTGGATGTGCTTCTCGATGCCGGCCTTGGCTTCGGCGTCGATCACCGGGCCAATGTCCACGGCCAGGCGGTCCGGGCAGCCCAGGCGGCTTTCGGCCATGGCGCCCTTGAGCATTTCGATCACGCGGTCGGCGGAGTCTTCCTGCAGGCACAGTACGCGCAGGGCCGAGCAACGCTGGCCAGCGCTGTCGAAGGCCGAGGAAACCACGTCGATCACCACCTGCTCGGTCAGTGCCGAGGAGTCGACGATCATCGCGTTCTGGCCACCGGTTTCGGCGATCAGCGGGATCGGGCGGCCCTGGTTGTCCAGGCGACCGGCGACGTTGCGCTGCAGCAGGCGGGCGACTTCGGTGGAGCCGGTGAACATCACGCCTTTGACGCGCTCGTCACCGACCAGGCCAGCACCGACGGTTTCACCGCGGCCTGGCAGCAACTGCAGCACGCCCTCGGGGATGCCGGCTTCCAGCAGCAGGCGCACGGCCTGGGCGGCGATCAGCGGGGTTTGCTCGGCGGGCTTGGCCAGTACCGGGTTGCCGGCAGCCAGGGCTGCGGCCACCTGGCCGGTGAAGATCGCCAGCGGGAAGTTCCATGGGCTGATGCACACCACCGGGCCCAGCGGGCGGTGGGCGTCGTTGCTGAAGTCGTTGCGTGCCTGCACCGCGTAGTAGCGCAGGAAGTCCACGGCTTCACGCACCTCTGCGATGGCGTTGGCGAAGGTTTTGCCGGCTTCGCGGATGAGCAGGCCCATCAGCGGTTGGATCTCGGCCTCCATCAGGTCGGCGGTGCGCTCCAGAATGGCGGCACGTTCGGCGGGTGGGGTGGCCTGCCAGATCGGTGCGGCGTTCAGTGCACACTGGATGGCGTTGTCGACATCGGCGACGGTGGCCTCCTGCACATGGCCCACCACATCGCGAAGGTCGGCCGGGTTCAGCACCGGCACGGCAGCGCTATCGCTGGCGGCGCAGGCCAGCAGCGGGGCGGCTTTCCAGTCGTTGTGAGCGGTGGCCAGCATGGCGCAGGACAGCGACGCCAGGCGGTGTTCGTTGGCCATGTCGATGCCGGCCGAGTTGGCCCGCTCGTTGCCATACAAGTCGCGCGGCAGCGGGATGCGTGGGTGCGGCAGGCCGATGCTGCCTTCCTGGGTGCCCATGCGCTCGATGCTGGCGACCGGGTCGGCGACCAGTTCCTGGATGGAGATGGAGTGGTCGGCGATGCGGTTGACGAACGAGGTGTTGGCGCCGTTTTCCAGCAGGCGGCGCACCAGGTAGGCCAGCAGTGTTTCGTGGGTGCCGACCGGCGCATAGACGCGGCACGGGCGGTTCAGCTTGCCATCGGCAATCTTGCCGACCACTTGCTCATACAGCGGCTCACCCATGCCGTGCAGGCACTGGAACTCGTACTGCCCCGGGTAATAGTTCTGCCCGGCGATGTGGTAGATGGCCGACAGGGTGTGGGCGTTGTGGGTGGCGAACTGCGGGTAGATGGCTTCTGGTACGGCCAGCAGCTTGCGGGCGCAGGCAACGTAGGACACGTCGGTGTACACCTTGCGGGTGTACACCGGGTAGCCTTCCAGGCCTTCGACCTGGGCACGCTTGATCTCGCTGTCCCAGTAGGCGCCTTTAACCAGGCGGATCATCAGGCGGTGGCGGCTGCGCTTGGCCAGGTCGATGACGTAGTCGATCACGTACGGGCAGCGCTTCTGGTAGGCCTGGATGACGAATCCGATGCCGTTCCAGCCCGCCAGCGAAGGTTCGAAGCACAGGCGCTCGAGCAGGTCGAGCGACAGCTCCAGGCGGTCGGCCTCTTCGGCGTCGATGTTCAGGCCGATGTCGTACTGCTTGGCCAGCAGGGTCAGCGACAGCAGGCGCGGGTACAGCTCTTCCATCACGCGCTCGTACTGGGCACGGCTGTAGCGTGGGTGCAGTGCCGACAGCTTGATCGAGATACCTGGGCCTTCATAGATGCCGCGGCCATGGGAGGCCTTGCCGATCGAGTGGATGGCCTGCTCGTAGGACGCCAGGTACTTCTGCGCGTCGTGTTCGGTCAGCGCGGCTTCGCCGAGCATGTCGTAGGAATAGCGGAAACCCTTGGCCTCGAAGCGGCTGGCGTTGGCCAGGGCTTCGGCGATGGTTTCACCGGTGACGAACTGCTCGCCCATCAGGCGCATGGCCATGTCGACGCCCTTGCGGATCATCGGCTCGCCGCTCTTGCCGATGATGCGGGTGAGCGAGGAGGTGAGGCCGGATTCGTTATGGGTGCTGACCAGCTTGCCGGTCAGCAGCAGGCCCCAGGTAGCGGCGTTGACGAACAGCGACGGGCTGTTGCCCAGGTGCGGCTGCCAGTTGCCGGTGCTGATCTTGTCGCGGATCAGCGCGTCGCGGGTGCCCTTGTCAGGGATGCGCAGCAGCGCTTCGGCCAGGCACATCAGTGCCACGCCTTCCTGGGACGACAGCGAGAACTCCTGCAACAGGCCCTGGACGATGCCGGCACGGCCGCCAGCGCTCTTCTGGTTGCGCAGTTTTTCGGCGATGCCGGCTGCCAGCTTGTTGGTGGCTTCGGCCAATGGCGCGCTCAGGCGTGCCTGCTCCAGCAGCATCGGCACCACTTCCTGCTCGGGGCGGCGGTAGGCGGCAGTGATCGCCGAGCGCAGTACCGACTGCGGCAGGATGCTCTCGGCGAATTCGAGGAAGCACTGGTGGCTGTGGTCGGCCTGGACTTCACCGGCATCATCGGCCAGGTTGCTGACATGACCGTTGAGTTCGGTCAGGGTGGCACCACCCTCGAGCTTCTCCAGATAGTTGAAGATCGCTTGCTTGATCAACCAGTGCGGCGTGCGGTCAATGGACTGCGCAGCTGCTTTGAGTCGCTCACGGGTCGGGTCGTCGAGTTTGACCCCAAGGGTGGTCGTCGCCATTTCTTATCCTCGTTATTGCCACGGCTGTGGCCTAAGCTGGCGCCAAGAGTAGCTGTAGGACAATTCGGGTGCAACCAGGTGCAACCCGAATTTTTTGTGTAAAAGGTGCAACTCGTCTGACAGACATTTCCACACCCTGAAAAGGGGCGTTTACGGTGCGTTTTATTCTGAAAAACCGGGTTGATGCGCCAAAAAGGAGCAAAAAAGCGGCTTTTACAAAAAATGCTCAAGCGGGTGCAACTTGCAAATGAAAAATGGTTGCACCTGCTTTGTGTTGTTGCATAGGATTCGCCGCCTGGGTGCAACCGCCATGGCTGCGGTTGTGCATGAGATAAAAACAAACGCCAGGGCACACGCATGGGCAATCCACTAACGATCACTTTCGTGGTCTACATCGCGGCAATGGTGCTGATCGGCTTCGCCGCCTATCGCGCCACCAACAACCTTTCCGATTACATTCTGGGCGGTCGCAGCCTGGGTAGCGTGGTTACCGCGCTGTCTGCCGGCGCATCCGACATGAGCGGCTGGCTGCTGATGGGCCTGCCGGGCGCCATCTACTTCTCGGGTCTGTCCGAGGCCTGGATCGCCATCGGCCTGACCGTTGGTGCCTACCTGAACTGGCTGTTCGTGGCCGGCCGTCTGCGTGTGCAGACCGAACACAACGGTGACGCACTGACCCTGCCGGACTACTTCTCCAGCCGTTTCGAAGACCAAAGCGGCCTGCTGCGGATCATTTCGGCGATCGTCATCCTGGTGTTCTTCACCATCTACTGCGCTTCCGGCATCGTTGCCGGTGCCCGTCTGTTCGAAAGCACCTTCGGCATGTCGTACGAGACAGCCCTGTGGGCCGGCGCCGCGGCGACCATCGCCTACACCTTCGTGGGTGGCTTCCTGGCGGTAAGCTGGACCGACACCGTGCAGGCTTCGCTGATGATCTTCGCGCTGATCCTGACCCCGGTGATCGTGCTGATCTCCACGGGTGGCTTCGACACCACCTTCGCTGCCATCGAGGCGGTCAACCCGGCCAACTTCGACATGTTCAAGGGCGCTACCTTCATTGGCATCATCTCGCTGATGGGTTGGGGCCTGGGCTATTTCGGTCAGCCGCACATCCTGGCGCGTTTCATGGCCGCCGATTCGGTGAAATCGATTGCCAAAGCCCGTCGCATCTCCATGACCTGGATGATTCTGTGCCTGGCCGGTACCTGTGCCGTGGGCTTCTTCGGTATCGCCTACTTCTCGGCCAACCCTGATCTGGCGGGCCCGGTGACCGAAAACCACGAGCGCGTGTTCATCGAGCTGGCGAAGATCCTGTTCAATCCATGGATCGCCGGTGTATTGCTGTCGGCCATTCTGGCGGCGGTGATGAGCACCCTGAGCTGCCAACTGCTGGTGTGCTCCAGTGCCCTGACCGAAGACTTCTACAAGTCGTTCCTGCGCAAGAACGCTTCGCAGCTCGAGCTGGTGTGGGTCGGCCGTCTGATGGTGCTGGCCGTAGCCCTGATCGCCATTGCCATGGCTGCCAACCCGGAAAACCGCGTGCTGGGCCTGGTGGCCTACGCCTGGGCCGGCTTCGGCGCTGCATTCGGCCCGGTGGTGCTGATTTCGGTACTGTGGAAAGGCATGACCCGCAACGGCGCACTGGCCGGTATCGTGGTCGGCGCAGTGACCGTGATCGTGTGGAAGCAGATCGATACCTGGGGCCTGTACGAAATCATCCCAGGCTTCCTGCTGGCGAGCATCGCCATCGTGCTGGTGAGCAAGATGGGCAGCCCTTCGAAGGCGATGGTGCAGCGCTTCGAGACTGCCGATGCGGCGTACCACGCTGACAAGTAACAGCCGTTGAATTGGCGGCGCCTGCTCAGCGGGCGCCGCCAATCAGCAGCCAGGCCTGACTCCGCCTGCAAGGCAAGGTAAACTTGCCCTCCCCGCAGGAGTTGCCATGAACTATCGTCACGCCTTCCACGCCGGCAACCACGCCGACGTCCTCAAACACATCGTGCTGACCCGCCTCATCGCCCTGATGTCGCGCAAGGAGCAGCCGTTCGCCTACATCGATACCCACGCAGGCCTTGGCCTGTACGACCTGCAAGGCGACCAGGCAACTCGCACCGGCGAGTACCTGGAAGGCGTCGCTCGTCTGTGGAGCCGCGATGACCTGCCGGCCATGGCCGACGACTACCTGCGCGTCATCAAGCGCCTGAACGCCGACGGCGAGCTGCGCTACTACCCAGGTTCGCCCGAACTGGCCCGCCGCCTGATGCGCCAGCAGGACCGTGCCCTGCTCAACGAGAAGCACCCCGAAGACGGCCCGCTGCTCAAAGAGAACATGAAGAAAGACCCGCGCGTGGTCGTGCATCTGGGCGAAGGCTGGCATGTGCCGCGTGCCTTGCTGCCTGTGCAGGAAAAGCGCGCGATCATGCTGATCGACCCGCCGTTCGAACAGGCCGATGAGCTCAAGCGCTGCACCAATGCCATGAAAGAGGCGATTGGCCGCATGCGTCAGACGGTTGTGGCCATCTGGTACCCGATCAAGGACCAGCGCTCGCTGACCCGCTATTACCAGGACCTGACCAGCACCGGCGCGCCGAAATTGCTGCGGGTCGAGCTATACGTGCACCACCAGGACAGCCCGCAGGGCCTTAATGGTTCGGGCCTGGCCATCGCCAACCCGCCGTGGGGCCTGGAAGAAGAGCTCAAGGAGTTGTTGCCTTGGCTGGCCAAAGAGCTGGCGCAGACGGACGGTAGCTACCGCATGGATTGGCTGATCGCCGAATAATACAGGTTGCCGCGTTGCGCACATGTTTGCGTTATAATTCCGCCCTTTAGCCGCCACCCGCCCAAGAGGCAGCTGGCGCATTTTTACCGAATGAAGAGGCTAATCCCTTGGCATTGACGATTCTTGGCCTGTCCGGCGCCCTTAGCCATGACCCTTCCGCGGCCCTGTACATTGACGGCAAGCTGATTGCCGCCGCCGAAGAAGAGCGCTTCGTGCGTGACAAGCATGCGAAGAACCGCATGCCCTACGAGTCGGCGAAGTTCTGCCTGGAGCAGGCAGGCATCAAGCCGTCCGACGTCGACGTGGTAGCCATCCCGTTCGCCCCGATCAGCCTGTTCGGCAAGGCGCGCTGGCACTATGCCAAGCGCTACTGGTACGCCCCGGATCGCGCCCTCGACGCCATCCTGATGGGCAACCGTCGCTACAAGCGCTACCGCAAGAAGATCGTCTGGTGCCTGGAGCAACTGGGCTTCGACCCGAAAAAGGTCAAGATCGAGCCGGTCGAGCACCACCTGGCCCACGCTTCCAGTGCGTACCACTGCTCGGGCTTCAAGGAAAAAACCGCGATTCTCGGCATTGACGGTAAAGGCGAGTACGCCACCACCTTCTTTGGCTACGGCGAAAACGGCAAGATCCACAAGATCAAGGAATTCTTCGACCCGGACTCGTTGGGCGGCCTGTACGGCGCGATCACCGAGTTCCTCGGCTTCGAGATGCTCGATGGCGAGTTCAAGGTCATGGGCATGGCGCCTTACGGCGACGCCAGCAAGTACGATTTCTCGCGCCTGGCCAGCTTCGAAAACGGCGAGCTGGTGATCAACACCGAGTACGCCAACGTCATCGGCCTGCGCCGCTATAAAGAGAAGGGCAAGGGTTTCTACTTCTCGCCGAAACTGATCGAATGGCTGGGCCCCAAGCGCGAAGGCGACATCGCCGACGAGCCGTACATCCACTACGCGGCCAGCATGCAGGCGCTGTTCGAGAAGCTGGCGCTGCAGATGATCGACCACTACCTGGGCGACACCCTGCGTGAAACCGGCAAGCTGGCCTTCGCCGGCGGCTGCGCGCTGAACGTCAAGCTCAACCAGAAGATCATCGCCCGCCCGGACGTGAAGGAACTGTTCGTCCAGCCGGCCTCCGGCGACGCCGGCACTGCCGTTGGCGCCGCAGCCTACGTTTCCCACGCCCGTGGCGTACCGGTCGAGAAGATGGAACACGTCTACCTCGGCCCTTCGTACTCCAACGAGGACGTGATTGCCGCCTGCGCCCGTCATCCGAACCAGCCGAAGTGGCGCAAGCTTGAGAACATGCCCCAGCAGATCGCCAAGATCATGGTGGATGGCAATCCGGTGGCCTGGTTCCAAGGCCGCATGGAGTTCGGTCCGCGTGCCCTGGGTGGCCGTTCGATCATTGGCTGCCCGAGCGTCGAAGGCGTGGCCGACCGCATCAACCACCAGATCAAGTTCCGTGAACGCTGGAGACCTTTCTGCCCGTCGATGCTCGACACCGTTGCCCCGCAGATGATCAAGGTCGACCACCCGGCGCCATTCATGACCTTCACCTTCGAAGTGGCTGAGGAGTGGAAGACGCGCGTACCGGAAGTGGTGCACGAGGACGGCACTTCGCGTGCCCAGGTGCTCAAGCGCGAGTACAACCCGCGCTACTACGACATGATGAAGGCGCTGGAAGACCTGACCGGCAACGGCGTGTCGCTGAACACCTCGCTGAACCGCCGTGGCGAACCGATGATCTGCTCACCGACCGATGCCCTGAACATGTTCTTCGGCTCGGACCTGCAGTACCTGATCATGGAAGACATCCTGGTCGTGAAGGACGGCGCCGCCGCCTATGACCAGCCGCTCTGAACCGCGCATCCTGCAGTTCTGCCATGGTTATGACGGGCCTTTCCTCGACTGCGCCCGTCAGTACGCCAGCCTGTTCCAGGGGCGTGGCTACCAGGTCACCACGGTGTTCCTCACCGGGGCAGCCGACCCGCAGGTAGCGGCCGGCTGTGCGTCGGACGAGGTGTTGTTCCTGGAGTTCAGCTCCAAGGCCGTGCGCGGTTTGAAGCTCGGGGCGATCCGCGCGTTGCGGCGGATCGCGGCCGAGCGCAACTTCGCCTTCTGCATCGCCCACCGCTTCAAGCCCATCTACGTCGCCCTGCTGGGTACCGGCCTGCCGGTGATTGGCGTGCACCATGCCTTTGGTGACTATGAGCGCAAGGGCCGCCGGCTGTTCGCCAACCTGTTCAGCAAGCGCCTGAGCCTGCTGGGTGTGTCGGACGCGGTGCGTGACGACATGCGTCGGTGCCTGCCACAGTGGCCGGCCGAACGCATCCAGACCCTGTACAACCGCATCGACATCGACGCCCTGCAAATGGCCCTGGTGCCGCATGCCGAGGCGCGCCAGGCCCTGGGCCTGGATGCGCAGGCGTGGATCGTCGGCAACGTCGGGCGCTTGCACCCGGACAAGGACCAGGCCACTTTGTTGCGTGGCTTTGCCCAAGCGCTGCCGGGGCTGCCGGCGGGTGCTCGCTTGGCTATCCTCGGCAAGGGCCGCCTGGCGGACGAACTCAAGGCCTTGGCTGCCGAGCTCGGTATTGCCGGGCAGGTGGACTTCCTGGGTCAGGTGCCGGATGCGCGGCGTTACTTCCAGGCCTTCGATGTGTTCGCCCTGAGCTCCGACCATGAGCCGTTCGGCATGGTCCTGCTCGAAGCCATGGTCGCCGGCGTGCCGGTGCTGGCCACGGCCTGTGGCGGTGCCCGCGAAGTCGTCGAGGGTGTTGGCGTGCTGTTCCCGTTGGGCGATGCTGCCCAGCTGGCTCAAGGCTTGAAGCACATGGCCACGCTGGACGCCGAGCAGCGCCAGGCTTGTGCCGAGCACATGCTGCAGCGCCTGCGTGAGCGTTTCTCCGACCAGGCAGTGCGCGAGGCCTTCTGGCAGCTGCCGCAGGTGCGTGCGCTGGTGGGGCAGGCCTGATGCTCAATCGTATCCAGGCCTTCCGCGAACGCGGTTGGCAAACTGTCGACGCCAAGGCCTATGCCGAGGCATGGGCGCGCTTTGGTGGCAGTGTCGCCACCCATCCGCTGGTGGTCGAGCAACTGGCTGATCTGGCGCAGATCCCGGTGCGATACCTGGGTTGGTATCAGGCCGGTGAGCTCAAGGCCGCCATTCCCACCTGGGGGCACCACCTGGCGCTGGCCAAGGACGTGCTCAAGCGTGCCGGCAAGAAAGCCCTGTTCGACCTTGGCAATGCCGAAATCATCCTGCCGGCGGCGGCCGATGCCGCGGCACCGTTGCGCCATACCGTGCGTTACCTGTCCGAGCTGAACCAAGGGCGCTTCAGCGGCCTGAAGGCGCAGAAGGAGCAGTTGGCGATGGCCCGGGCGCCCGAAGATCTGTCGAAGAAGTTTCGCTACAACCAGCGCCGCGAACTGCGTCTGCTGGAAGAGGCGGGCGGCGTGGTGCGCCCGATCAGTGACTTCGCTGCCCAGGACATCGCCAGCATGTACTGCGACCTGTTCCTGCGCCGCTGGGGCTTTCCAGCCACAGGCGCCGAGCGCATGGCCGATGTGCTGGAGCGCCTGCGCGAGCTGCTGATCGGCTCGGTGCTGCTGCTGGACGGCAAGCCGATTGCCATCCAGTTGGTGTACCGCGTCGAAGCGCCAGAATGGATCAGCGTCGAATACATCAATGGCGGCGTCGACCCTGAAACCAAGGCCTTCAGCCCCGGCAGTGTGCTGAGCTTCCTCAATACCCAGGCCGCCTGGGAAGATGCCCGCGCGCGCAACAAGCCACTGCGGTTCTCGTTCGGCCGTGCCGACCGCGAGTACAAGGACCGCTGGTGCAACCCCGTGCCGGTGTATCAGGCGTGAGCCGCAAGCAGCAGTTGCTCAAGCGCCACCGGCGCAACAAGCGCCTGGGCCTGCTGGTGGGCCTGGTCGCGCTTGTCGCCCTCGGTGTTTTCAGCTGGTGGTGGCTGCCACTGCTGCTGTTGCCGCTGCTCTGGGCTGCCCATGAAGCCTGGTTTGCCGACCACCTGTTCTATGCGCCAGGTGAGGACTATGCCTACGACTTTGGCGACCAGGCGCAACCGGTACCAGCCAGCCTGCAGGACGGTCTGCTCAAGGCCGAGTGCGCGCTGCAGGGCGACGAAACCCTGGTGCTTGAGCTGCACGTAAAAAGCAGCTGGCTGGGGCGGTTTCTCGACCCTCGGGTCGAGCTGACCGCTGCCGATCAGTCCGATCGGCAAACGTTCGAGCGTGGTGTCGATGGCGTGCGCTTCCTCAATCTGACTGGCTTGGCTGCGCCGCTGCAAGCCGGCACGTTGTGCCTGCGCGGTCGGCATTGCCGGCTGCAAGGCCAGGCTCGGCTGTGGATAACCCCAGCGGTCGAGCTGCAGCGGCGTCGGGTGATGGTATTCGCGCCACATGCCGACGACGCCGAGCTGGCCGCGTATGGCCTGTACAGTCAGGCCGACGAAACCTGGGTGGTGACCCTGACCGCCGGTGAGATCGAGGCCGAGCATTATCAACAGATGGGCCTGGCAAAGGCTGAGGCCGCGCGTCTGAAGGGCCGCCTGCGTGCCTGGGACAGCATCGCCGTGCCGCGTTGGGCCGGTGTGCCGGAGTCGCGTTGCGTGCAACTGGGTTACTTCTGCCTGCAACTGCCTGCCATGCAGGCCGCGCCCGATCAGCCGGCCGTCTCTCGTGACGCCGAACTCGCCGATATTCGCCTGTTCCGCCAGTTCAACCCGTTCCCATTGCCAGGCGACCGCGATGGTGCGCCAACCTGGCACAACCTGCTGGCCGACCTGCGTGCCTTGCTGGAACTGGCAAGGCCAGAGGTGTTGGTGATGCCGCACCCGCAGCTCGACCCGCATCCCGACCACATCTGCGCTCAGGCGGCAGTGCTGGAAGCCCTGCAAGGCCTGGCCTGGCAGCCACAAACCCTGCTGTGCTATGCCAACCACCTGCATGACAACGACCGCTGGCCTATGGGCGACAGCGGCGATGGTGTGGCCCTGCCTCCGCAGTTGAGCGCTGCGCAGGCCTGGGCACCTTGCAGCCTGGTCCTGGACCGGGCTACCCAGCACGACAAGGCCATGGCCCTGGGCATGATGCACGACCTGCAGCCGCCCGCGCCGTTCAAGCGCCGCCTGCGCCGCTTGTTGCAACGCTGGCTGGCCGCGCGTCGGCCGTCGCCTTATGGGGAGAACGAGTTCTTCCGCAAGGCCGTGCGCCGACACGAACTGTTCTGGCGGCGCGAGCTGTAAGCACGCCCCATGGTTGACCGCGATGGCGCAGAGCGCCCAAGGAAAGCAATGAAAGTCCTATTTCTGGTACAGAAGGAACAGCGGGCGATTCTCGACCGCCTGTACGACGGCGTCGCGGCCAACTGCGAATGCGACCTGCGCTGGCTGACCAGCGAAGACCAACGCAACCTGCGTCGCTACTTCAAGCGTGAAGTGCAGGTCGAACGCTATGACCGCATCGTGTTCTTCCTGCGCTTCAAGCAGGAGATCCGCCAGGTGGCCTTCATCCGTACCGTGCCGAACCTGGTCATCCTCGAGCACGACGCCTACCAGAACTACATCCCGTGCAAGTACACCGGCAAGTTCAGCGCCCATTACCGGCAACTGCCATGGGCCCGGGTGATCAGCTCTGGCTACATGGTCAGCGAACGCCTGCGCCAGGAGGGTTTTGACGCGGTGTTCGTGCCCAAGGGCTACGACGAGCAGTTGCTGACAGACCAGGGGCGTGAGCGCGATATCGAACTGGCCTTCGTCGGCAGTGTCAACAGCGTGGCCTACAGCGGTCGCAAGGCGTTGCTGGACGAGTTGGGGCAGGTCGAGAACCTGCTGGTAACCCGCACCAAGTCGGGTGAGGACTACTGCAACACGCTCAACCGTATCCGTTTTTTCGTCAGTGCCGACGTCGGTATGGGCGAATACATGATCAAGAACTTCGAAGCCATGGCCTGTGGCTGTGTGTTGCTGGCGTACGACCAGGGCGAGGAAGAAAACCGCGCATTGGGCCTGCAGGACATGCACAACGTGGTGTTCTATG
>Ga0207655_1000774_pt1 | contig 35660 bp, 36 predicted proteins | sample KBSM44metaG_FD_184398 | JGI IMG/M metagenome (GOLD analysis project Ga0207655, IMG submission 184398) | Miscanthus rhizosphere microbial communities from Kellogg Biological Station, Michigan, USA - KBS M4-4 metaG (SPAdes) (version 2) | ecosystem: Host-associated > Plants > Roots > Rhizosphere >... | reverse complement strand
GGAGGAGGCCGACAAACTGCTCATTGATCCCGCCAGCCCCGTTTACCGCCTGCATCGCCTGCGCACCATCGCCGGCGTTGCCGCCATGCACGAACATTTCACGGTAGTGGCAAGCAAAGTCCCGGACTTCCCCGGGCCGGACGCCTTTCCCGAACTCTTGTATCGCCACTTGCTCGAACACTACGGCATACGCGTAGCGGCGGTGCGCGAACAGCTGACCGCCGGCCTGGCTACGGCAGAGGACTGCAAGCTGCTGAAGCTGGAGGCGCCCCATGCCGTGATGATCATCGACGCCATATCGTTCGACCAGACGGCAACGCCAGTGATGATCACGCACCAGCGCGCAAGTACGGAGCACTTCATGTATGTGAACGAGATTCGGTGACCAAGGCGTTGAAGGAAAGCGTGCCGTGCATGTGATTTCGGGGCAGACGGGTGGTGTTCGTGGATGGGCTTCAGTAGTAACTCTACTAAATGCTTATTTAGTAGAGTTATCGTGTTTTCGACGAATTTAGCGTACGAAGAGGGCTCTCCTGTGCTGTTTAGTGGCTGTAGAAGTATTCGACTGTGGGATGTTCAATGAGCGAATCAGACGCTGAAAACATGGATCCGTAAAAAGAATCGAGTTTAGTCGATGTTGCCGCGACGCGCTGCCGCTTTCCCGAGCGCGGCCCAATCCAGCAGGCCATCGCCTTGTGCAATAGCTTCAAGATGGCAGTCACGCAGTGTGCTTCCGAGGGGGAGTGACAGGTGTTGCGCTTCCCCGGCTTCCAACGCGAGCCCGACATCCTTGAGACCCAGCGATAGCTTGAACCCGGCCGGCGAGTAGCGCTCCTGGGCGATCATCGTGCCGTAGCCTTTGTAGACGGGAGACGGATAGAGCGTCTGAGTGAGCAGGTCGATGAATGCTTGGGATTCAATGCCGTAGGCGCGCATCAGTGCCGAAGTTTCGGCCATGGTTCCGATCGCGCAGGCAATTGAGAAATTAGCGGCGATCTTGACCACGTTGGCTTGCGCGGGATCTTCGCCATAGCGCCAGGTTTTCTGGCCCATAAGGTCCAGCAGGTGCTGAATGCGTTCCAGATCCTGCCCTTTGCCCGCGGCGAGAATGTTGAGGTTGCCGGCAGCGGCAACGTCAATGCGCCCCAGCACGGGGGCTGCGACATATCCCACGCCGCGATCGGCATGCAGCTGTGTCAGTTTTTTAGCCATGGCAACGGAGACGGTCGCCATGTTGATGTGGATCGAGCCCTGAGGCATTTGGTCGAGCACGCCATTTGCTCGGATGTTACCTAAGCTTGACCCTTCGGATCACGATTGTGCAGCGTGCCTGTACCGCCTCTGTTCAGATTCCTGAGAAGCCAACCCAATGCTATTGATGAGTCTGGAGCGCCGCGGCCACTGGCTGTCTTTCTTCACTGACACAGTAGCCTGACGCTCACAGCTGCCTCATGATCTCGCTAGCAGAGTTGTGGCCGGAGCTCGGCAACGCGCCGCATGGCTCCATATTTGTTGCTCAATGTCTGGTGTGTTGAGTAGTCGCCCGGGAATCAGAATGACGGTCTGTAAACAATCATTCCTTAGCGGAAACGAGATCCTAGCGAGATCCTGACGGTACCGAGTGGCACGAAGTGGTGAGCTCCGGCAAATTATGACCGAACGAAGCTAAAGATCTTCCGCAGCACATGGAAAAACCAATCAGAACAACGGGTCACCGTGGAGGCTGTCTTTCCATTTATTTGTGAACGGTAACAGCATGATTAAGCAGACAGGCTTGGAAACCAAGGCAACCCTGCTTGTCCGGAACGCACGACATGGCGTTACGCATAATGTATATTATGTTAAATCGTAAGTTAGCCACCTTCATCTCGGCATGTGTCCAATCCCACATACCTCCGGTCAAATCCTCACATACCCCCGTTTCCCAGAAATTCAAAAGCTTGGGTTCCATTCATAATCCTATCTCTGCGCATGACCCTTCACCAACCTCCGGTTGACTCCACTCGACCCCGAACCCATTCGACCACGACATCCACCATGGCAATGCTGCAGCTTTCTGCTACAGGTTAAAGGAGCCATCACTCATTCTAGCCCCCTGGTTCTGTCATGACTCGGCCGTTCATCCCATTCCCGATTTTCCCTCCCTACGTTTACTGGAGGCCAAATCAGCTTCGATCCTTTCCTACGAATCTGGCTGTGGCTGATCGGTTAGCCCAGATAGACCCGGCAGCCCATCCCTTCATCAACCTCTGGTACGTCGACAGGTATATGAATTGGATTGCTCACAATTGGGGAGCAGAAAATCCTCACTGCCAGTACCACAGCTGCATTATGGGTCTGGAGAAAATGCTCAATTGGAGCTTTGCTCATGGCCTATCGCTCGTTGACGAGAAAAATGTGTGGAAGCGAGAGATTCGATGCGCGACGCAGTTTCTGGATTTCTACCTCAAGGATACTTCAGCCTCACGTGAAAACGTTGCCGCGCAGCCCCTTGCTGATCTTGCTTTCAAGCAACCCAAGGCGATCGGTTTCTTGACCGATGCTGAGCTGGAATGGGTCTTAAAGTCGCTTCCAAATTTCATCGGCGTGCATGAATTCCGAATAATTGAGATGTACCTGATCATGGCTAGATACTCAGGCCGCCGGCTCTGGAGCGTCATGGGAAACGCCAGGTCTCCCGGACTTCTCGATCAGTTCAATCGTAGGTCGGACGGACGTTGGGTTGAGCTTCGCTCAGCCAAGGATGGCTGGCTGCCGCTGTCACCCCATTTCGATGAAGTCTTTGGTCGTTACCTGCGTTACCTGAATATTGATCCGCTCCACCCTCTCCCATCGATTCCAATTTTTCCCAAAGATGATCGGAGTTCTTACTATCCCAAAGCGCTCGGACGCATCCTTGTTTCCATCAGAGACGCTTTGGCTGACAGCGCAGCTGGGTCTGATGATCCAGAGATCTCCAGCGCCTCGGAGAAGATTCGCGGTTTGACGGTTATGTTGGTTAGTCGCAAGCCTGTACCTGTGTACTCCCGGTGATCGTGGCAACCGATTCCATTGATTGTGCGTCATCCGATCCGCAGGTTTTTCCTAGCCAATCCAGCGGTTGTGATCCACTGCGCCGACGATCCTGCCCTACCAAGCCATAGGCAGCGGACGTCGAAATTTCCTGGCCCCTCTGTTGGAATGAGAACTGCTTCTGGCCGATAGCTGTCGAGGATGACGGGCAGCTATCGGCCCAGAGTTTGTAAAAAAGCATCGCCAAAATTGAAGTGCGCGCACCTACGTAATATATGAAAATTGTCGGCACGACAGCAGATGTAGATTCAGCCTAGGTGCGCGGATTTCAGTTTGGTCTTAAGTATCTGGCGCGCCCGAAAACGTTTTTACACTGCCTCGGCCAAAAGCAGCCGGTCTAACAATCGATGGATAGACACATCCATGAGGCCCGAGAGTCTCAATGAAGCCAGAGGGGATTCATACTAACTATCGACTGATCAGATGCTTGTCCTGTTATTGGCAACGTTCTCGTGCACAAGCTTCCCCAAACTAATCATTCCTTGGGCGAGCCGCTCATCCCATGGCAAGCCGCAAGTCAGGCGTAAATGATCACCGTAGCTACCGGTGCTTGAGAAAAGGGGCCCTGGCGCGATTCCAATGCCATTATCCAGCGACGTGTAGAATAACTGCTGGGCGTCGCCTCCGGCAGGTAACTGAATCCACAACGACAGTCCTCCACGCGGCTGGCTTGTAAGTGTTTCCCTAGGCCAATAACGGCTGATTGCATCACGCATACGAAGCGAGGTTTCTGCCAACCCCCGGCGTAGTCTTCGCAGTCCGCGCTCAAGATCGTGGCGCCCAAGGTAGTCGCTGATTGCGAGCTGGGGAAGCGCGGTATTGCCGATGGTGGAGAAGTATTTTGCCCTGCTTAATTCTTCTGTCCAGCGCCCCCCTACAATCCAGCCAACACGTAATCCAGGTGCTAAAAATTTGGAGAATGAACTACAGGTAATCACGTTGCTACCTGAGTCCCAGCGCCGTAATGGAGATGGGCGGCTGTCGTCCCACGCTAACTCACCGTAAACATCGTCTTCCAAAATTATAGTGCCGTGCCGCTCGCATGCTGAAAGCAGTTGCCGTTTAGTCGCATCATCAAGCAGGCGGCCAGAGGGATTGGAGAAGTTCGGTACAACAAGTGCTACCCGAACGGGCTCTTCTGCAAGGATTGCCTCCAAGCGCGCCATATGGATCCCATCGACAGGATCCTGAGGAAAATCGACGACCCTTAGGTTCAAGGCGGCGAGTGTTTGCAAGATGCCCTGATAGGCAGGGGATTCGACCAATACCAAGTCCCCAGGAGAAGTAGTGGCACGCAAAGCTAATGAGATGGCCTCCATAGCGCCTGCAGTTACGATGATCTCTTCCGCCTCCACTTGGGCTCCAAGGTTCACGTAACGCTGGACTATTTGACGTCGTAGCGGGCCATGCCCCTGAGGGGGCGAGTAGTCCAGAGCGCTGCTCCGCTGTCTGCGTAAGCATCTCGAAAGAGCAGCAGCAATAGCTGCATCAGGTAATAGTGCGGCGGCAGGACGAGCGTAATGCAGAGGTAATACGTCTGCACTTGCATCGATGAAACGCATTTCTCGCAATGCAGGGTTGCTGATAAACGCTGGCTCCCGTGCAGAGGGCGTTTTGAAGGTGACGGACGGTGTGGAGCTGCATACAAAAAATCCCATGCGCTGCCGAGCCAAGATCAACCCTTCTTTTTCCAGCTGATGACATGCCTGAACCGCAGTGGCAGTGCTGACACCATGGTTGGTGGCTAGCTCACGAATTGATGGAATGCGCTCGCCAGGCCTCAACCAGCCTCGCTCGATCTGGGTACGCAGCGACTCAGCAAGGGCCATATAGCGCAGCATCGACTCTCCCCCCCTCTGTATTGGTATCTTTTTACTCTATCTGACGCTGTATTGATTTGTCTCCTCTTCTTAAGATTTCCGCCTGGAGCTGATGCACCCCGTCCAAGCGTCGGCTTGAGTGTGGAAAAAGCTTCCCCCCCTATCCACGATCCAATTTCTACGGTCAGACCGATATGACAACACACACACCAAATGGGCTATCCATTCGCCCGATGCAGCCAAGCGACCTAGATAAAGTCATTCAATGGACATCTGAGGAAGGATGGAATTTGGGCCTTAACGATGGAAGGGCTTTTCAGGTCGCAGATCCCACGGGGCTGTTCGTTGCCTGCTTGAACGATGATCCCGTCGCGGCTATCTCCGCTGTCAAATACGGCGATACCATAGGCTTTGTGGGCCTATATATTGTCAGAGAGGATTTACGTGGAAAGGGCATGGGTTATCCACTCTGGAAAGCCGCAATGACCTCTCTCGAAGGTAGGACAGTAGGTTTGGATGCGGTTGTTGCTCAGCAGGGGAACTACGCGCGCTCAGGCTTTGAAATGGCTTTCAAGACCACGCGTTATTCCGGGATTCCGCAGGTTTTGAAGCCTAATAATCCTTGTGTACAAAGCATTGGCGAAGAACTTATTGATCGGGTATTGGACTATGACTGGTCGTTTTTTCCAGCCAGTCGAGAGACTTTTCTTCGACACTGGCTTCTCAAGCACTCGTCTTACTCTGTTGCCTACGTCGAGGAGGGTATGGTTAAAGGTTTCGGTGCAATCCGACCAGCTGAGAGCGGTTATAAGATTGGCCCATTATCTGCTCAGAACGAATTTATAGCGGAATCCATTTTCTGTTCGCTTGTTGCATGGGCTGATGGTGCATCCGTGATTCTTGATGTCCCACAACCTAACAAGGTTGGCACTCTTCTCGCAGAGCGTTATGAGCTCACACCCCTATTCGAGACTGCCAGAATGTACCGAGGGACTGCCCCAGATCTACCACTCGCAAAAATCTTTGGCATGTTGACACTAGAGATCGGTTAACGAAAAGGCCTGCGTCTCGGTGCCTGCGAGTCACGCGCAGCATCGAAGCCACGCAGCACACATGCCCCGTGGCCGCCAACTCGGCCTTGATTCGGCGATGGCCATAGATCCCATTCACCTCGTGGTGGATGGTGCGGATCTCCTTGCTCAGACGCCGATTCGCCATCTCTCTCGCCGATGGAGGCCGCTGCTGCCAGGCATAGAAACCGCTGCGCGATACCTGCAGCAGCCGGCACATTGGCGCTACGGGATAGCGACCGGCCAACGCCTCAATGGCGCGGAACTTCACTTCGTGGGCTGCGAGAAGATGGCGAGCGCCTTTTTTAAAACATCGCGCTCCATGGTGACCTGAGCCAGTTGCTGGCGTAGGCGACTAAGCTCCGCGCTCTCGCCCCGCTGCTTGCCATTGCCCGGAAATGCACCTTCACCTTGCTGCTCAGACTGGCGCTTCCATTTGCCCAACAGGCTTTCAGCGATGTCGAGCGTCTCGGCGACATGACGAAGCGTCATGCCGGCAAGCACCTGGTCGACCGCTTCGCGTTTGAAGGATTCTGGAAAACGTCGTCTGGTCTGGGTCATGAACACTCCTTGCGGTGGGCATTATCCACCTTAAGTCAGTGTCCACTCAGCCCGGGACAGACCACATCCATCTACGATGCTTTGGTGTGAGATCAAGACTTTGTAATGATTTAATTAGCACGGTCAAAATTCAGCAAGGCCTCGACCAGACCCGCTGGGTTTTCTTCTGCGAGCCAATGCCCCGCCCGTGCAAGGCATACGAATTTCACACTCTTCGCCACCTCCTTCATCATCCTTTCCATGACCGGGGCAAAGGCGCTCGACTCTCCTGCAACTGCAAGAACGGGCACGGCAGTTTTGCCGTGCTCCGTGAGCTGAGTTCGGTTAAACGCCGCGTCCTGAGCAAAAGCTCTATACAGCTGAAAACCAGCTCGCATGCCACCCGGCCCGCTGAAGCTCTCTAGATAGCGCTGCTTCGTGGCCAGGTCGATAGCGCCGGCATCGTACGCAAGATCGTGCCAAAAACGCTCAAGATAAAAAGCCTCCTTGCCAGCGGTCAAAGCTTCTGGGATATCCGGAGCTTGGTGGAAATGGAAATGCCAGACGCGCTTATCATCAAGCAAAACATGGTCGAACACTTGGGTACCGGGTAATGGTGCGTCTAAAACCGCTAACGCCTTGGTGGAGTCCGGGAACTGCCGGGCGAATGCGTAGGCAACCATCATGCCGATATCGTGACCGACTACGAAAGTGGGAGCCTTGATCTCGGCATCCTGTAGCACTGCAAAACAGTCGCGGGCCATCTGAGCCTTGTCATATCCATCTGCTGGGCGAGTCGAACCGCCAGCACCTCTGAAATCCGGGGCTATAACTCTGTGACCGCTTTCCATAAGTGGCCCTACGATGCGACGCCAAGCGATCGCCGTCTCCGGGTAACCATGGATCAGCAGTATATTTTTAGGGCCAGTACCCCCTACCGCGTAACGAAGCCTCACGCCGTTGCCAACGTCCACGGACGCCCACTGCATGCCATTCATTTCTGAACTGTCCATCGTGTCCTCTTTAGCCAAGTAGCCACCTGCGGGCAAGAAGGTGCTGTTTATCGAGTCGAGCTGAAGCTCAGCCTAGAGCTGAGCCTCATGCCGAAAACAATGTCAGTTGAGGCGCGCATTTTTGGCGTGATTGTGAGCTTTAACCACCTCAGGGGTCGTGCGGTTTTCGATCGCTTTGCGCTTGGTGGCTTCATCACCACCGACGACATGGTCTACGTCATTCATGAGTGCTTCAAAGCCTTGACGAGCAACCTCGGTCTTATCGTTCTTCTTTGACTCGCCAATCTTGCTGTTGCTCATACCGGCATTTTTGTGAAAATCGCTATCGGTAGCCCCTGGCAAGAGTGCTGTGACGGTGACCCCGGTATCGCGAAGCTCTTCACGGAGCGACTCTGCGAAAGAAAAACCAAAGGCCTTCGATGGGCCATACACGGTTTCGTAAGGAGTCGGTTGAGTCGCTGAAATCGACGACGTGATCAGGATACGTCCATGGCCGTTATCCACCATATGTTTAACCACGCGCTTAGCCATATGCACGGTGCCTGTGATGTTGATAGCGATCAGTTTGAAGTCATCTTCAAGATCGTTGTCCACGAAGGCCCCACCTTGACCGATACCTACGTTCAAAGCCGCTGCTTCAAGCGGTCGGCCCAACGAAACCACAAAGTCCCACAGCCCCTGAACGCCCTCGTAGGTAGCCGCGTCGGCCTGATGAGGGAAACACTCAACTCCGAGCGCTTTCAGCTCATCCGCCGACGTGCGAACTTTGTCACTGGATCCAGAGATGACCAGATCGTAACCGTTCTGAGCGAATTGCTTGGCAAGCTCCAAGCCGATACCTGATGAACCTCCAGTGACCAGTGCCAGTGGGCGTGTAGCTGTCATGTCCGTCTCCTCGAATGAAATTAGCGTGACCCAATCTCTGAACGCCATGACGACACCATGATCCGTGAATTGCATTCAACGTAGCATTGGGTTTAGCGCAAGGTCATTCAGGTGAAGGAACAGTCAGACCCCTTACCGTTACTAAATAGGAAAGGTGCGAGTAATGTCGAATGTGAAAAATACTGTCATCGTCATCACAGGCGCGTCATCAGGTATTGGCGCGGCCTCTGCGATTAAATTGGCCAGCCTTGGCGGCAAAGTAGTTCTTGCCGCACGCAATGAGGAAAAATTGAAGGCTTTGGTTGCCGAAATCAGAAATGCGGGGGGTGAGGCGTCCTACTTCGTCACAAACGTCACCGACAAAACGAGCCTGGTCGGCCTGGTCGAGTTTGCGATTAAGCAGTATGGTCGTATCAACAGTCTCGTCAACAACGCCGGGTTGATGCTTTTTTCCGACTGGAAGAACGTCGTAGTCGATGACTGGGAAAAGATGATCGACACCAACATCAAGGGCTATCTCTACGCTATCGCGGCAGCGCTTCCCCAAATGCTGGAACAAGGTCATGGCAAAATTTTAAATATGTCATCGGTCGCAGGTCTTCACGTCGGTGGTTCAAGCGGCGTGTACAGTGCAACGAAGTTTTTCATCCGTGGCATCACAGAGAGCCTACGAAAAGAAGTTGGCGTGGACAGCGGGGTTCAAGTTTCCATGATCAGTCCAGGCGTTATCGATACTGGCTGGGCTGACAAGGTGAGTGATGCCAAAGGCAGAGAGGCTGCGAAAGCGCTGAACGAGATTGCGATCACTCCTGAGCAGGTGGCTGATGCAGTCGCCTATGCGCTTGACCAACCCACCAATCTCACCATCAACGACATCGTAATTCACCCAACTAAGCAGGACTGGTAACAGCAAAATGGCGGCCTTCTTGGGCCGCCATTCCATGTACTAAAAAATCTAATCACTCGTCCGCATCTTTGAGGCCGGAACAAGGCCGAGCGCCCTTCGCATGCAAACTTGCTGTCGTGGAGTCGGGGAGGATCTTGTTGATCACATTGCCAATGAGCTTACTGTCCGGCTTACCCGCTACCACCCGATCTTTCCCGGCTTTCATAGCCTCATAACCCTCCTGAGCGACCTTCGTCGGAGCGGCCTTTGGGCCGAGCCCCAATGTCGTAGTGTCCATGCCCGCTCGATGCCAGAAATTCGTGTCGACCTCCCCTGGCAATAGCAGTGTAAAACTGACACCGCTGTCCTTGACCTCAGTCTTTACTGCTTCCACGAAAGAAATTAGAAATGCCTTCGTAGCGCCATAAACCGCCTCATACGGCGTGGGCATCGTTCCAGAAATCGAGGCCGTGTATAGCAAGCGTCCTTGGCCCCTCGCGACCATGTCCGGCAGCAACAACTTGGTGAGATGGACTTGGGAAGCGGTGTTGAGCTGAATCAGTCTCATCTCATCTTCAAGGGCTGTACGGCCTAGGAAGAATCCGCCCAGCCCTAGGCCTGCGTTCAACGCAGCGGCGTCGAGAGATCGCTCCAGTGCATGGATAGCGCGAACTAAATGATCAACGTCTTCAGGTTGGGTCAGATCAGCGTTGATGATTGTGACTGCCGCCCCCGTGGCTGCGACGGCTTCAGCCGTGCGTTGCAGTCCATCATTTGCGCCCGTGGCAGTAATCACAAGATCGTAGCCGTCGGCCGCGAAAAGCCTTGCTAGCTCATAGCCAATCCCACTGGATGCACCCGTTACTAAAGCAAGCGGTCTTTGTTCACTCATCATAATTCTCCGGCTGCTAAGTCAGCAGCCCAGCGCGTCTGCGGCTTCGGTCATGGATTCAGCTACGACGTCCCAGTCTTGCTCGGCCGTTAAATCCGACGCTTGATCAGGGCCGTGTTCGGTCGGGCGGCGCACGAATATGGTTTTCAATCCACTGACGCGAGCGGCAGCTAGATCCGAGTTGTGAGCTGCAACCATCCCTACCCGCTCTGGTGGGAGACCCACTGTCTGCGCCGATTTAAGATAGGTCTGGGGCTGTGGCTTGTACGACTGAGCGACCTCCGCACCCACGATGACGTCCCAAGGTAACTGGGCGAACTTGGATAAGTTGAGCATTCCGGCGATATGCCCATTGGAAAGCGGCCCTATTGAGTACTTGCGTTTGAGCCGGCCCAGGCCCGCTACCGAGTCAGGCCACGGATCGAGCTGCTCCCATGCTTTGTTAAGCTGGGCTAGCTCAGCTTCTGCAATCCTGCCGTAATCGACGCTATGCTTTAAGAGAACGGTTTCCAGATTCTCTTTGTTGAGAACGTCCAGGGTTACAAAGGGACGCTGGCCGCTCCTGACACGATCCATCGAAGGCTGGTAAAGGGAGCGCCATTGATCAGCGAACTCCAATGGGTCGATGTCTATTTGGTGGCGGCGAAGGAAAGACTCAGCTGCCCTGGCAACACCTGAGCGCCAGTCCACAACCGTGCCGAAGACATCGAATCCAAGAAAACCTACATCGTCTAGCTTGCTCATATCGACTCTCATGGTTCGCTGCAGGATTCAGACCGCTACTCCTGTGCAGGAGCAGCGGTCAGTCACAAATTATGGTTTAGAAAGCTCGCTGACCCAGGAGTACACTGGTTTGAACCCGAGCACCCGCTTGGCCTTCTCATTCGAGAGCAGGACTTCGTTTCCGGTGATCTGCTTGCGACGCTCGATGTTCGGGTAGTGTCGATCAAGCAGCTCGCTGCTCGGGGTACGCATGACCGTCTCATCATTGGTGATGAAGAACTCGTCCTTGCCGCGAACGTCATAGTGCAACGCTAACTCGATGCCTTGCGCCACATCCCTGTTGTCCACGTACGTCCAGAAATTCCACAGTCGGACAGTCGGGTCATCCTGCCAGGTTTCAAATTTCGCGTACTCCTCGGGGTTCATTACGTTCGATAGACGCAGGCAGGTGATCCGAAGGGAGGGATCATTGAGGCAGAATTGCCTTGCCATTTCCTCTCCCAGCACCTTGGTAAGCGAATAAACGTTGTAACCTCGCATTGGGTAGTCTTCGTCCACCGGTACATAGGGGGCGTCGGTCTTGTCGTAGGGAACCCCCGTTCCTACCTCGCTTGCCGCCCAGATGATGTTCTTAATACCTAGGCGTCGGCATGACTCGAATACGTTGTAGGTCGCAGTCATATTGAGGCGGAACTCATCACTGTCTGGGATCATACGAGGATGTGGCATGCTAGCGAGATGGATAACTGCGTCAAAACCACGAGGCTCAGGGCGGGCATACACGTCTTCACCTACCGACGAAAGTGCGTCCAATGCTTGACCGAAATCCTCCAAGTCGGCCTTCATCATGAGCTCATCCGGATCGAGTGGGCCGTCTTTATCAATCACAAATACGTCGTATCCGCGCTCTCTGAGGTAGGGAACTAAAACCTTGCCTACTTTGCCGTGACCACCGGTAACCGCAACACGCTTGACTGCTTTAGACATCATTTTCTCCAGGTTCATGACGATGAATTCGCCTACCCATGAACTGACCCTGAAGCTACCTGAATGAGCCTTATATTTCGGTCAATGCGTGGTTGAATAAATTTCAACTATGTGAAGGTCACACGGATGGTTCGAAGCGTTATCGTGGCTGGGAAAGGATGAGCAATCGCTGCTCGCCCCCTTGATTGAAGGGGCCCGTATGAAATTCGTCAAACTAGGTTCGACAGGACTGGACGTATCCAGGCTGTGCCTTGGTTGTATGACATTTGGTGATCCAGATGCAGGCACACACCCGTGGACGATGGGCGAAGCGGAAAGTCGTCCGATCGTCAAACATGCAGTCGAGCAAGGCATCAACTTCTTTGACACGGCTAACAGCTACTCCGCCGGCACCTCTGAAGTGATCATCGGCAAGCTACTCAAAGAATTTACCCGGCGGGACGAGACTGTGATCGCGACAAAGGTATTCTATCCAGCCAACATGTGGGAGGGCTCATCGAAGCCCAATGCAAAGGGACTGTCTAGAAAAGCCATTATGGCCAATATTGATGCGAGCCTTACACGTCTGGGCACTGACTATGTCGATCTGTATCAGATCCATCGCTGGGATTACCAAACGCCCATAGAAGAGACAATGGAAGCACTGAATGATGTGGTGCGCGCCGGAAAAGCACGCTACATCGGTGCCTCATCAATGTACGCCTGGCAGTTCGCTAAAGCGCAGCAGGTTGCGGTTGCAAATGGTTGGAGCCGGTTTGTCTCCATGCAAAATTACCTGAATCTGATCTACCGTGAAGAAGAGCGCGAAATGATCCCCCTTTGCTTGGGTCAAGGTGTTGGCCTCATGCCATGGAGCCCAATGGCGCGCGGAAGACTGACCCGTCCTAACGGCCAGCAGACGACACGCACGCAAACAGATATCTCCGGGCTGTCGTTTTACCAAGCGACTGAAACTGAAGATGGGCGCGTCATTGATAGGGTGGAGCAGATAGCCAAAGAGAAAGGAGTGCCGATGGCTCAGGTTGCATTAGCATGGGTACTTGTAGTGGTCTAATGAAACCGGACACCCATTTAGGCGAGAATGCTCGCCACAGAGAGGTGTCTGATGACCAAGCAACGTCGTACCTTTACCCCTGAGTTCAAGCGCGAGGCGGCGTGCCTGGTGCTCGACCAGGGCTACAGCCATACCGAAGCAGCCCGTTCGCTTGGGCTTGTTGAGTCGGCCTTGCGCCGTTGGGTGAACCAGCTCCAGCAAGAACGTGGCGGTACTACTCCGACCAGCAAAGCCCTGACGCCTGAGCAGCAAAAAATCCAGGAACTCGAAGCCCGTATCAACCGGCTAGAACGGGAAAAATCCATCTTAAAAAAGGCCACCGCGCTCTTGATGGCCGAGGAACACGAGCGTTCGCGTTAATCGATCAACTTCGGGCTCAAGAGCCGATTGATCTGTTGTGCTCGGTATTTGAAGTAACCCGATCGTGCTACTACGCGTACTGCCGGAAACGTCGGTATCCAGATGCCGAACGGGTGGTTTTGCGCAGCCGCGTGAACGAGCTGTTTACGCAAAGCCGAAGCGCTGCGGGCAGCAGGAGCATCATGCTGATGATGAAAGAGGACGGCATGCAGATCGGGCGATTCATGGTACGTAAGTTGATGCGCGAGATGAACTTGATCAGCAAACAGCCGGGCTCACATGCCTACAAAAAGGCGACCGTGGAGCGACCTGATATCCCGAACGTGCTTGATCGAGGGTTCAGCGTGGCGTCCCCCGACAAGGTCTGGTGCGGTGACATCACGTACGTTTGGGCCGAAGGTCGGTGGCACTATCTAGCGGCGGTAATCGATCTTTATGCGCGCCGGGTTGTGGGCTGGGCGTTCTCGGCCAAGCCCGACGCCGACCTGGTGATCAAAGCGCTGGACAGGGCCTATGAGCAGCGTGGTCGGCCTCAAAATGTGCTGTTTCACAGTGATCAAGGCAGTCAATACGGCAGCCGGAGTTTCCGCCAGAGACTATGGCGATACCGCTTCACACAAAGCATGAGTCGGCGCGGCAACTGCCATGACAACGCGCCAATGGAGCGGCTATTTCGCAGCCTGAAAACTGAATGGATACCGACGGTGGGCTATATGAGCGCTTCGCTAGCGCAACAGGATATTGGCCGGTTCCTGATGGAGCGATACAACTGGCGGCGACCGCATCAGTTCAACGAAGGGCAAGCGCCTGCGGTCGCTGAGGAAAAACTCAATTCAGTGTCCGGGATCAGTTGGCCACTACATACTAAGCAAAACTGCGGTGTCAGCCCCTATTGTGGGGGCCTCCAAAGCCCACCATATCGATGATGCGATTGCCGCACTTGATCTGGCGCTCAGCGATAAGGACATCCAGCGCCTCGAAGAGCTATATGTTCCCCACGCTGTGACAGGTTTTTCTTGATCCAGGTCGACCGGGCAGGGGCCAGGATCCCCTGCCCGTCCATGACGGTTTCAGCCGAACGTACTGGGATCCGGGCCTAGCCGATTACCGCTATTCATTGTGCCAATCGCAGATATGTCCCGGGCATCCAGAGAGAAATCGAACACATGGAAGTTCTCTTTGATCCGCGCAGGTGTGATGGATTTAGGGATAGCGATATTTCCAAGTTCAATATGCCACCGGATAATGACTTGGGCAGCCGTTCGGTTGTATTTGCGAGCTATGTCTAGCACGACCGGATCCGTTAGCGCGCTGCCTTGGCCGAGTGGGCTCCAAGCCTGCGTGCTGATCTGCATCTTCTGATGGATACGGCGCAGCTCCTGCTGTTGCATGAACGGATGGAGTTCGATCTGGTTAAGCACAGGCGCCACGCCAGTTTCGACGATCAGTCTCTCCAGCTGATCTGCATTGAAGTTAGAAACACCGATCGACTTGGCCTTGCCAATTCGCTGAGCCTCAATCAAGGCACGCCAGGTTTCTACAAAATTGTCTTGGCTAGGCACCGGCCAATGAATCAGAAGCATATCGACGTAGTCGACTTTCAGGCGTGAAAGGCTGGCATCGAGTGCCTGAGTAGCCGCATCAAAACCATGAGCATCGTTCCACACTTTGGTGGTTAGAAAAAGCTGATCCCGCAACGCGCCCGAAGCACGGATGCCCTCACCAACGCCTTTTTCGTTACCGTAGATCGAGGCAGTATCAACGTGGCGATACCCCTCCTCCAGCGCAGTCTTAACCGCTGATCTTGCCTCTGCATCGCTGGCTTGCCAGACGCCAAGGCCAATCTGAGGAATCGCTCGGCCATCCGAAAGCTGAACAGTCGATTGAGAGTTATGCATAAGCTCCACTCCATAGTTTGAACGAGAGAACGCGTTATCCTGTAATAGGGCCGCACGAAGGTCGGATTAGGCCCTAGCCGCAACCGCTGTGGAACGACCTTCAATTTTGATGGAGATGCCAAAGAAGATAATTCCAAGCACAGCCAAAGCCGCACCCACCCATCCAGTGGAAGACCAACCAAAGCCACCTGCGATAGACATGCCGCCAAGCGTAGCCCCCACAGCATTAGAGATATTGAACGCGCTATGGTTGAGCGCAGCCGCCAAGGTCTGAGCATCGCCCGCCACGTTCATGAGCCTGACCTGAAGGGCCGGCACCAACGCAAATCCACATCCCACAAAAAACAGCACAGCCAGGGTGCCAATCGGCGATTCCGTTAGTAGGGAAAAAAAGCCGAGGAACACCACATTCCAGATCATGATGTAAACAATTGCAGGCACCAGCGCGCGATCAGCCAACCATCCGCCGACCAGGTTGCCCACAATCATGCCGATCCCCCATACCGCGAGTACCATCGGCACTTGGTCTGACGTGAAACCTGTTACCTCGGTCAGCGTTGGGGTGATATAGCTGTAAACGGAAAACATGCCGCCAAAGCCAATTGACGCCGTAGCAAGCGTGAGCCACAGCTGTGCTTTTCTAAGACCGCCCATCTCGGATTTCGGGCTGGCAGATTCATCACGCGGCACGTTCGGAATGAAGAACCAGAACAACGCAATTGCCATCATCCCGCCCGCTGCAAGCATTGCGAAAGCACCGCGCCAGCCGAACAGTTGCCCCACCCAAGTGGCAGCAGGAACACCAACAACGTTAGCTGCTGCGAGTCCCGCCATGACATAACCTGCGGCTTGCGCCTTACGGTTCTCAGCGACAAGCTTGGCTGCAACTAGACAGGCCACTCCATAGTAAGCACCGTGTGGCAGCCCACCCAAAAAGCGCGCGATCAGCAACGTGAAATGGTTCCAGGCCACAGCGCTGGCGCCATAACCAATAACAAACAATGCTAATAAAGCAATCAAGAGCAACTTTCGAGGCCAGCGGGCCGCAACGATGGCGATGAGCGGCGCGCCTATCACTACCCCAAGGGCATAAGCTGTTATGTACCCACCAGCAACGGGAATTGATACGCCGGTACTTGAGGCTAAGCCAGGTAGTAAGCTCATCGACGCAAATTCGCCGGTACCGATGAAAAGGCCACCGAGCGCCAGCATTAAAATTGCCGCCCAGATCCCATGAGGTGCATCGACGTGGTCTAGCGCCGTTGAAGCAGACCGCGAGTCAGTAGACGTATTATTAGTCATTTGATATTGCTGTCCTTTGTAAGCGGCGCAGCGAGCCTTTTTCCGACGCTCTGATCGGGCGCCTACGCAGGTCGCGCTACACAGCGCGACCGATGTTTTCGATTACTTTGTGACGTCCGCGACGTAAGCGGCAAACTTGTCTGAGAAGCCTTTGTGCCAGCGCGAAAGCGCAGGTCGATTCTGAATCATGTCATCGGCAGCCCACTGCATCCGGCGCTGATCGAGTTCCCAAGTCGACTCGTTGTCTTCACAGAAGATATAAAAATCACCTGCGGACATACCTTCAACCATCCGATCAGCTACCTGATCTGCAGTCCATGGGCTGGCAGGCTTTTTTGTCGAGTCCGTCATGCCTGGAAAATTCATAGGCGTGAAGGTGTAACCAGGAATCAAAAGATGGGCGGAAATGCGGTTACCGACTTTTTCGCGTAGCTCATGAGCCAGTTGCTCCGTCAAGACCTTGATAGCGGCCTTGGAGACCGAATACGCCGCGTTTCCTGGTCGGGTGGTGATCCCTTCCTTGGAGCCAAGATTCACTATCGCAGCAGCACCACTTTGGGAGAACATGGTTTCTACGAACAGAGACTGAAGTGTCAACGCGCTCCAGAAATTGATGTCGATAAGCTTTCGCCATTTGCTAAGCCCGTCCCAAGGGCCTGCGCCTTTGATCACCGCCGCATTGTTGACGAGAAGAGAAACTTCCCCGAACTCACAAGAGCGTTCATACAAGCTGTGCAGATCTGCTTCCGACGTCACGTCGCCTTTGATCGCAAGGAGTTTCAGCCCAGGAATCTCGTTGAGGAGCGTTTTGCTCGCCGTATTCAACGCCGCTTCGTCACGGTCAAACAGAACGACTTTCATGCCCTCATTTGCAGCTCTGCGAGCAATGGCAAAGCCTATGCCTACGCCAGCGCCAGTAATCACGGCAATGGCATCTTTACGGATAGCTGGATGATTCATGGAAAATCTCCTATTTAGATACTTGTGGAGTATGGCGGTCGGCGCGCAGGACGATCTCAGTTATCTCTGCGGGAACGCCCAGTCGGATTGGGAAGCCGTTCCACAGCGCTGTCCCATTGCTGACGTAAAGGGTCATGCCGTCTACATCGTACCTGCCTGATATGAAACCCTGATTCGCATATCGGGCCACTTGATCAAGCCCTCTGATCATCCCGCCATGGGTATGTCCGGAGAGCTGAACGCTAACGCCGGCGACTGCAGACTGAGCCGCTCCAAATGGCCGATGCTTTAATAGGATCGTGGGGGTGTCTTTCGGTGATCCGCTGAGTGCCTGCTGCAAATCTGGGCCGGGTAAGCCAAACTTCGGCGCCACCTCGTCAGTAACGCCGGCAACTATGAGGTTGCCAGTACCTCGCTGAAGAGCGAGGTGTTCATTGACCAATACCAACATGCCTAGCCGCCGGTACTCTGCTATCCATTGATCTGCATCGAAGTAATATTCGTGGTTTCCAGGGACAGCAATAACCCCCAGCGGAGCCTTCAGTTTGCTCAAAGGCGCAACGTCTTTCATTCGAGCTTGGACAGTGCCATCAATGAGATCGCCGGTGATCATGATTGCATCGGGATTGAGGCGGTTAGTACTGGAAACCAGACGTTCGACCCAACTCGCTGGGAACAGTCTGCTGATGTGCAAGTCAGTCAACTGGACTATTCGCAACCCATCAAACGACTGAGGCAGATTCTCAACGGAGACCTCAACACGCCGGACGCCAGGCACTTGCACTGCCTGATAGACGCCCACCGCTGACAACAGCAGCGCGAAAGCTGCGATTCCAGTACTCAAACGGCCACAAAACAAATTCTTCGACGAAACGTTGCGCCTGATCGCCACCACACTACACACCAGGTCAACCAACAGCGTGAACACCAGGATCAGCACAAATGCGCAAAACAGCCATCCAGCGATCAGCACATAGAGGCGGGGCACCTCGGGGGAAAACATAGTCCCATAGACCATGATAAGGATGAGGTGGTATTTGGATATCAGGAGTAGTGCCAAGGCCAGCAGCGTCCGCCAGCTACGGGAAAGGGGCAGTGGTATTACGAACCGCCACAAGACGTATAGATAGGCAACGGTCAAATAGATGTGGAACACAACAAAAACACCTAGGTATGGGTTGACGCAGGAATCGTTGAATGGAATTAATACTACAGGAGATGCAAACGGCTATTGATTAGCAAAATTGCATCAGTCATTTAATTCTGCTCAACCATTGGTGCTCGATGCCCGTACTGCCTACAGCTCGGCTATCCCGTGCAGATCTCGCAGATCTGAATTCTTTTCTCGCCGTTGAAAGGATGCGCAGCTTCACTCAAGCAGCTGTTGAGCTAGGAATCACCACCTCCGCGCTCAGCCATTCCATCCGGAATCTGGAAAATAGGCTGGGGGTCAGGCTTTTAAATCGTACGAGCAGAACCGTGTCTGCGACGGATGCGGGTGCAGCGCTCGCCAAACGGTTGGCCGTAGGCTTCAACGAGATCAGTGGAGCTTTAGCTGCGCTAGACCGCCATCGAGATCGCCCCTCTGGGAGACTTCGTCTTAACGTGTTGAGTGACGGCGCGCGTTTGCTATTCACGAAATATCTTCCACCCTTCCTTGAGGCATACCCGGAGGTATCGGTAGAAGTCGCAGTCGATGACAGGATGGTCGACATAGTTTCAGCAGGCTTTGATGCGGGTGTCCGCTTTGGCAACACGATTCCGGAAGACTACATAGCTGTCAGGCTTAGTGAGGATCTGCGATGGGTTGCGGTTGCCTCTCCGCGATATCTGAATGCCAATCCTCGTATCGTGATTCCCGAGGATCTGAAGAACCACAACTGCATTCAGATTCGTACCGGAAATGGGGTTATCTACCGCTGGGATTTTGAAAAAGATGGTGACCATCAAATTATTGATGTTCCTGGACAGCTATGTGTGAATGAAACCACTTTCGGAATTGAAATGGCGATGGCTGACCGAGGCATTACATACTGCCTTGAAGAGCGCGTACGCGCTCATCTGGCACGAGGGGAATTGCAGATCGTGCTACCGGATTGGTGTCCCATGGAGCCAGCCTTTTACCTCTACTATCCTGGGCGCCGCCAGATGCCACCAGGTCTTAGAGAATTGATAGACCTTTTTAAAGCGGAGCTTCCCTCCAGAACGGAGTATTGAGACCGCAACGTCGATCATCTACCGACTCCTACGCTGCGGTCACTGCTTACATCGCTTTGAAGAAGTGCTTTAGTTCGTTTGCAAGCTTCAAAGGCTGCTCAAGCGCAAGGCCGTGACCGCACCGCTCAAAGATCACGTTATGGCTTGGCTCGATGCCGATGCTGGATATGCTTTGTCGAACCAAATCGCCAAAAAAATGGGAAGCTCCAATAGTCATCACAGGTTTACCAGAGAGCTTACCGTGCAAAGACTTGTTTATCCTGGCGTTCTCCAGAGTGGCCTTGTAGGTGTCGAGTGTGCCTCTAAGGCCATGAGGGGTTGAAAGCAAAGTAATCCACTCTTCTTTCAATTCTTCGGGATAGGCCGTTGGATCATAGCTCTGCTTATTGAGCCAATACGTCCAAAACTCATGGGCTTTTCCGGCAAGTAGCATTTCAGGAACATCAGGAGTAAAAAAGAAAGGCACATGCCATTCCCATACCCCGCTGTGATCGCCAGCCTCTTTGACATTCTTTTCGGTTAAAAAGGAACGTTCCTCTAGCCCGAAACCAGAAAGCATCATTTCAGCAAAGCTTAAAGCCTTCACCCGATCAGGATGACTTGCAGCTAGCACGAAACCGTATTCTGCGCCTCTGTCTTCGCCATGCACGTATGCTTGCTCGATCTCAAGCGTATCCAGCACTTGGACGAGGTCTTCCGCAACCGTTGACGACAAGTAGCCTTTTTCAGCGTAGGGATGACCGCTGAGACCAGCACCACGTAAATCAGGGGCAATGACCGTGAAGTATGGGGTCAAAATGGGGAACAGCTTTTGCCAGTAGATATGGGTTTTAGGGGTTCCGTGCAGAAGCAATAGTGGCTCACCTTGCCCGGCAGTGACGAGGTGGAGCTCAATTCCATTGACCTGAATATGATGGTGTGTGGCTGGTGTACCTGTGTGGTCAATCAACTCAATCATAAATCTCTCCGTGGAGATGCAGTGTAATCAGAAAGCGGATTCGTCCCATTGGATCTTGGCAAGAGTTCCGGTGCTGGATAGCGTGGCGTAAGCGACGTTCGGCCTGTTAGGGTCGAAACAAAGATTGGTCGGAAAGTGTTCCGGCATTTGTAAATCGACCAGATGCTCGCCTGCAGGAGAGATGACCGAAAATACGCCGTGAGGCTGGCTGGCAATGAAAATATTTCCGTTCGGAGCAACTGCCAGGCTATCGAGCAACTGAGCATCTGGGGCTTGCCAAAGCAATTTGCCACCATGAGGAGAATTGCCAGTACGGTCTAGCTCACCTGCTGCGGGCGTACCCCAGCTCCAGAGTCGTCCTGCTCCATACTCTGTGGCATACAATCTAGTATTGTCAGGCGAGAGGCCTATGCCGTTTGCTCCCATCGGCAATGGGTAAGCGACTTCCCTACATTCTTGGGTAGACTCATCAAACCAATAAACGCCGCCGTAAGTTCGGCTGCGGTGGCCATCCCTTCCGAGGTCGGTAAACCAAATGCCGCCACGAGGATCAAAAAGCAGATCGTCGATAGCCTCAAATCTATGGCCATCTACCTGGTCAACCACCCGCTCTACCTTGAGTGTTGACAAGTCGATTCGCTCGATCCTGGAATCGTAGTCCTGGCATTCAAAACCATGAGAAAGTATAAGCCCATCTCTATCTTCCCAGCGCATTGAACCGCCATTATTTGCGACGTAAAGATACCCCTGAGGCCCGAGAGCAAGACCGTTAGGGCCACCGCCGACATCTGCTAAAATCGACAACTCACCGCCTACTAATTTTTTTATCAAGCCTCCCTGGATATCGCAGAGATAAATAACACTACCCTCTATTAGAGGGCCTTCTATAAAGCCTAGACCCGATGTCAAGACCTCGATTTTTGGCTCGATAGCCTTCATGCCATAGCTCCGTTAGGGATACTCCTTTAACTGATAATTGACAGGCATCAAGAGTTTCAAATTAACTGTTGAGTAAATTTTGATGCTTCGTTGAATTTACCTATCACCTCTAGCAACTGAATCGGTATGGACTCTTGTGAGTCTGACTGCACATGCGTTGCGTGACGCGCGGAGAGTCTTTGGCCGTTAGGAAAAATGAAACGGTCTTTGAAGGCAAATATCGCTCAAGCGTTCATCAAGACTTGCCGTTCCAACGGAAATTTTTATCTGAGGAACAGCTGGTCTTGGGACGATTGGCCTATTATCGAATCGCTAATCGGCCCAAAGGCTCTTGCCCTCGACATATCACTGCCCTCCTCGCGATTGTGGTTCTGTACGTTGCGGGACTTCAGAAGCCCCGTGTGCATTTTGTTTTGCAACAAAGAGCCTGCTCACCAGGACGAAAAACAGCGGGGTCATGAATATCGCAAGGAAGGTAGACGCCAACATACCGCCGATCACGCCGGTGCCAATGGCATTCTGGCTGGTGGAGCCTGCACCACTGCTAAATACCAGTGGCAAAACACCCAGAATGAAGGCCAGCGAGGTCATCAGGATAGGACGAAGACGAAGGCGTGCGGCCTCGATCGCTGCCTCCACCGCGCTTCGGCCCTGAGCCTGGAGATCTCTTGCGAATTCCACGATCAGGATGGCGTTTTTTGCAGACAAACCTACGGTGGTCAGCAATGCAACCTGGAAGAACACGTCATTTTCCAGGCCCCGCAACAAAGCCGCTGCCAAGGCGCCAAGAATCCCCAGTGGGACTACCAGGATGACTGAAACAGGAATCGACCAACTCTCGTAAAGCGCAGCCAAGCAGAGGAAGACGAAAACGATGGAGATGGCATACATGATGGGGGCTTGAGATGCCGACTGCCGCTCCTGCACGGAGATGCCTGTCCACGCGTAGCTGATTCCCTCCGGAAGGTCTTTCAACACTTCCTCCATGGCATCCATCGCCTGACCGGTAGAATACCCATCTGCAGCATTACCATTGATCTGAACCGCCGGCACACCTTGGTAACGTTCGAGCTGAGGCGACCCGTAGATCCACTCGCCGGCACCAAACGTGCTGAAGGGCACCATCTCACCTGCATCATTACGGAGGTACCAATCGTTGAGATTTTCAGGTGTCATCCGCCATTGGGCATCAGCCTGGACATAGACACTCTTGATTCGGTTGTCGAGGTCGAGAAATTTGTTCACATAGGCTGAACCCCAAGCAACAGAGAACGCCTGGTCTATCCCGGCAGCGGTGAGACCCAGAGCGCTGGCTTTCTCGCGATCAATGTTCACTTTGAATTTCGGGGCATCGTTCAGGCCGTTGGGGCGAACGTTTTGAACCACTGGCGAGGCGTTGCCCCGCTCCATCACGCTGTTCCTTGCTCTCATGAGCGCGTCATGACCTACACCCCCGCTGTCCATCAGTTCCAGGTCAAAACCAGACACATTTCCAAGCCCTGGAATCGCTGGAGGATTACCCGCAGTGATGTTGGCATCTTTGTAATCCGCAAAGCGTGCGTTCAGTCGGTTCACCAGATCCTGGGCTCTAGGTGCATCGCCGAGCCTGTCCTCGAATGCCTTCATCTGAACAAAGATCACCCCAGAAGTCTGCGCGCGTCCTGGAAAGCTGTAGCCATTGATTTCCCAGGTAGACGTGACGATATCTTTTTCATCCTCACGCAGATATGCGCTTACGTCACTGAGTGCTCGACTCGTCCGCTCTTGGGTTGCCCCCGGTGGCGTTGTGACCACGACGAATATCCGGCCCTGGTCTTCGTCCGGCAGGAAGCCCATGGGTACGCGCAGAAACATGAAGACAGCAGCGCCGGTAAGCAGAACATAGAGCAAAATGTATCGAGATGAAGCTCGAATAACGCGCTGTACACCGACGTGGTAATTAGCCTGGCCGCGATCAAAGATGCGGTTGAACCAGCCGAAGAAACCTGTCTTTTTTTGATGGTCACGCCCAACAGGTTTCAGCATGGTTGCGCAGAGTGCCGGTGTGAGGATCACGGCTGTCAGCACCGACAGCACCATCGCCACCACGATGGTGAGCGAAAACTGACGGTAGATAGCGCCGACCGAACCACTGGCAAACGCCACAGGGACGAACACGGCACCCAGAACTACTGCAACGCCAATCAGCGCTCCGGTGATCTGGCCCATCGCCTTGCGAGTCGCCTCCTTCGGGCCAAGACCTTCCTCGACCATGACCCGCTCCACGTTCTCAACCACGACGATCGCGTCGTCAACCAATAGCCCGATTGCGAGCACCAAGCCGAACATCGACAAGGTGTTGATAGAGAACCCTACAGCCACCATCGCGGCAAATGTGCCCAACAGCACCACTGGGACAGCGATGGTCGGAATTAGCGTCGCCCTGAAATTTTGCAGGAACAGGTACATGATCAGAAATACCAGGACGATACCTTCCAGCAACGTGTGGAAGACCCCTGTAATCGCTTCTGTCACGAAAGGCGTCGTGTCTTGTGGGTACTCAATGACAACACCCGGAGGCGCAAATGGCGCGAGCTCTTTCACGCGATCTCGTACGCGCTCGGCCACCTCCAGCGCATTCGCACCGGTAGCCAGCTGAACACCAATAGCCGCTGCAGGTTTACCGTTGTAAAGCGTGAGATAGTTGTAGTCTTCACCGCCAAGCTCGACTCGGGCGACATCCTTGACCCTCACCTGCGATCCGTCAGGCTCAACTTTCAAAAGGATATTGCCGAATTCCGTTGGCGTACGCAGAAGGGTGGCTTCGGTGATGGTGGCCTGCAGCATCTGGCCTGGAGCAGGCGGTGTTCCTCCCAGCGAACCGCCTGCAATCTGCACATTCTGAGCTGCGATCGCATTGGTCACATCTGTGGGATTCAACTTGTAGTTGTTGAGCCTGAGCGGGTTGAGCCAGATCCTCATGGCGAACTGGCGGCCGTAGAGTTGAACCTGCCCGACCCCGTCCAGACGGCTTACCGGATCTTGAATATTGGAGGCGACATAGTTGGCGAGCTCGTCTCGATTCATCGAGCCATCGGCTGAGATGAAGCCCACAGCCAATAGCGTGCTGCTGTTGGACTTGGTGACCTCAATGCCAGTCTGCTGCACCGTTTGTGGGAGCTGGGGGGTGGCAAGCTGAAGCTTGTTTTGCACCTGAACCTGGGCAATATCGGGGTTCGTGCCCGGAGCAAATGTCAGCGTGATCGCCGCCTGACCGAAGTCATCGCTAGTCGATGACATGTACATCAGGTGATCCAGGCCACGCATCTGCTGCTCAATTACCTGGGTTACTGTGTTCTCCACCGTGCTGGCGGATGCACCTGGGTAACGGGACTGAATTTGTATTGTAGGTGGTGCGATGGTTGGGAATTGAGAAACCGGCAAATTAAAAATGGCGGCGATGCCGGCTAGCATCAAGATGATTGCCAAGACCCAGGCAAAAATAGGTCGATCGATAAAAAAGTTAGCCATATGGCACGGGCTCGCTGGTTGAGGAGTGAGGGCTATGCGCTAGGGCTAGTGCGGGTGTCGCCACCTTGTGGTGTACCGTCAGCGGTTGAGCCATTGAGCTGGGCGGGAACGGTTTTGACCTTTGCACCAGGTCGAGTTTTGTCGGTTCCCTGCACGATCACTCGATCGCCAGATTTCAGGCCACTAGTAACAATCCAGTCAGTGCCGCGCGTGCCTGAGGTGGTCAGGACGGCTTGGGAGACTTTGTCATCTGAGCCAACGATCAAAGCGATAGGCCGGCCTGACTGATCGTGGGTTACGCCTACTTGGGGGATCAGCATTGCGCCATTGTTCGTCCCCTCCTCCAAACGTGCCCGAACAAACATGCCAGGTAATAGCGTCCCGTTTGGATTTGGGAAAACGGCTCTTACTGTCACGGAGCCAGTGCCTTGATTGACACTGACATCGGAAAATTGAAGCTTGCCTACCTGTGCGTACTGGCGGCCATTCTCAAGCGTCAGTGTGACCTTGGCAGCATCGTTGCCTTGGGTCTGAAGCCGGCCTTCCTGAATGTCGGTACGAAGCTTTAAGCCGTAGGCGCTTGACTGCGTGAGATCGACATACATGGGGTCAAGCTGCTGCACGGTGGTCATTAGCGTCGCACCGGTAGCCTGCACATAGGCACCTGGTGTGACCTCTGAAAGGCCTATACGCCCGCTGATGGGTGATACGACATCTGTGTAACTCAGGTTGATCTCTGCACGCTCAACCATGGCCTTACCGGCTGCGACATCCGCTACAGCTTGGCCCTGAGCTGCGAGAGCGTTGTCATAGTTTTGCCGACTGATCGCATTGCCCTCAACCAAGACTTTATAGCGTTGCACTTTTGCATTTTCTGCGACCAGGCTGGCTTGAGCCCGCGCTAAGGTCGCTTTTGCGCTGTTCAAGGCCGCGACGTAGGGGGCAGGGTCAATCTTGTATAGCCGTTGACCTGCTTTTACGTTTGCCCCCTCCGTGAACTCTCGCCTAAGCACAATACCGTCCACTCGCGCTCTGACTTGAGATACCAGATAGGCATTGGTACGCCCTGGAAGATTGCTGAAGACTGGTACAGAGCTGGTTTTGACGGTGATAACGCCCACTTCAAACACCTTGGGCGGAGCCGCTGCCTCAGGCTGGCTGCACCCGGCTAATACAATTAGTGAGGCTACGAATCCTCCTCGAAAAACCATGTTTACATGTGCACGGGACATATCAACCTCAGTCTCAATCGCTAAAATTCTTTCGTGACTGGCAGCTAGCCTCGGAAGCTCCGAGGCGCGAGGCAACGTCCCCCAGGCGCTGAATTCTCTGGGGCACGATGCGTGGATTTTTGTTCGTCGACTGCGCTTTGAATTACTTGCAGAAGAGATCAACGCTACTGCGAGCGGCGTCTCAAACCCCATTGATGGCTACTGGGTCTCGGCCTTCGGAGAGTTCAAAGGAGTCACAGCCGGGCGTGTCGCCTCATAGGCGTTTGTATCGCTGAGTAGAAGACGGGCTTGCGTACCCCAACCGCCGATGAACACATCTTCTCGACCGTCGCCGTCTAGGTCGCCACGACCCATGCTCCAACTGCGGCCAACTGTGGAACCAGGCATCACATCGCCTGTGACGTCGCGGAATTGGCCCTTTGCGTCGTTTTGCCACGCACGAACCTGGAGAGGCACGAACCCAGGCACATCAATGGCGCCGACGAGCAAATCGGGATTTCCGTCGTGATTGAAATCCACCACGGTTCCACCCCAACTTGAGAACTTGTGCGCAGGCAGACGCCCGGCAGTCTCATCGCGAAAATGACCTTTGCCGTCATTCACCAGGATGCGAGTTTGGGGATCCTTGTCCCAGCCGAAGTTATTGCTGGTGATGTTGAAGAAGACAATGTCGAGATACCCGTCCTGGTTCACGTCGACGACCTGAACCTCCCGACTCTCCATCGGAACTCGCAGGTCGAGTTGCGATGAGGCGTCTTTGAAGTGACCACTGCCGTCATTGATTAGCAGCCGATTTGGGAACGCTGGACTGGCCAATACCATGTCCAAATCGCCGTCGCCATCCATGTCTGCAAGCGCTACTCCCTCGGTCTGATCGTTGGTATCAGGGAGATGGGTCTTCGTGGCATTGATAAAGTAGCCAGGGCGTTTGGGGTCATTTAGAAAAAGCAGATTACGTGCAGGGATGATCTTCGCATCGGGGGCATAGGCTGTTTCACCTGTGCTACCAATCACGATGTCAGGTAGTTTGTCCCCATTCACGTCACCGAGAGCTAGCGCGTTACCTTGACTTGTTTGAGGCAAACGCTCACTGGCATCGGTAAAACCACCCTTTCCATCACCTAGAAATAGTTGATGGATCTCATCCGCCTCGGCGACGAAGACGACGTCCATGTTGCCGTCGGCATTTAAGTCCGCCGCGCGAACGTGCTCGCTGTCGTGGATGCCCTTACCAAAAGCACCTGGCCGCTCTACCAAGCGACCCTGGCCATCGTTTAGATAAAGGCGATTTACGCCGTGCTCTACCGAGACGACAACATCAAGGTCGCCATCCTTATCCACATCGATGAAAACCGAGTCGGTTGCATGCAGGCTCGGGGCGATCGGTACATTCGTGGATGTGGCGTCCGCGAAAAACTCCGTTGGTTTGTCAGTCAGAATGTCAAAGGCATCAGACCCGCTCTTCTCCTGATCAGCCCAGGAGCACCCGCTTAGTACTGAAAAAAGGCCCGAGGTTAGCCAGGCGACAGGGGCGTTGAATCTGCTTTTCATGAGGTGTCCTTCAGTCATTAGAGCGTCCAGCGCGAAGCTGCAAAACTCAATTATTCACTGGGAAGTCACCGAGAATTAGGGCGAAAAAATCGAATGGGGCTATGACGTTGCGTCATAAATGAAATGGGTATGGCCCGGAAAACCGCACCGGAATATCATCTGCTCACGGGATGGGCACACCGTTTATGACATGGGTAACTAAATGTTTCAAGATGAAATGGGTAGCCTCATGGCTTTTGTGGCCGTGGCGGAGGAGCGTAGTTTTACGCGGGCGGCAGGCCGACTGGGCACTTCCCAATCGGCGCTGAGCCATAAAATTCGCAGGCTAGAAGCACGCCTGGGAGTTCGTCTTCTCACAAGAACCACTCGCAGCGTTTCACCAACCGCTGCTGGCGAGCGATTACTAGAAACACTGAAGCCTGCACTAGCTGACATCACTGCCCAGCTTGAGAGCTTGACTGATGTGCGGGATAAGCCTGCCGGTTCCATCCGGATTACCACAGCGGATCATGTAGCTGAGACCATTTTATGGCCTGCCCTCAATCGATGGCTGCCCAAATACCCTGACATTGAGGTAGAGATCACCGTCGACAATGGATTCGTGGATATTGTCGCCGAGCGCTTCGACGCAGGTATCCGGCTTGGCGAAAACTTGGACAAGGACATGATCGCTGTTCCGATCGGGCCGATGGAGCGCTGCGTCATCGTCGGCTCGCCTTCGTATCTGGCCAAATACCCCGTGCCTACTCACCCTGATCAGCTCGTCAACCACCTGTGTATCAATCGCCGTTTCCCCAGCTTGAACGGTAAGTCTGCCTGGCACTTTGAAAAGGACGGCCAAGCGACACAGGTTCGGGTGTCGGGTCAGGTAGCTTTCAATCGACCAGAGATGATCTTAAAGGCCGCCGTAGCGGGATACGGGCTGGCACGCCTGCTGGACTCTCAAGTCATCCACCAAGTCGAAGCGGGACGCTTGGTGAGAGTTTTGGACGATTGGTGCCCTGCCTTCCCTGGCTACTACCTGTACTACCCAAGCCGCCGACAAAACACCTCGGCGTTCCAGTTACTCGTCGAAGCTCTGCGGTACTCTAAGTCAGAGTGACATCAAGCGAATGCCCCGACATTCAGGTGCGGTTCCGACAAAAATTTTAGATGATCAAACAAAGTGATTACGCCCAGCCAAAACCGCGAAGATGACCTGGAGCGCCGCACAAGCCAGCAACAGCGCTAGCGGCACTTCCCAACCGCCAAAAAGATCATGAAGCCAACCGCACATGAATGGGCCTGCTGCGCCGATTGAGTTAGCTAGGCAGGCGTGAGCCGGGCTCTGACGAGCAATGCAAGCAATACGAAACCGCCACCCAGGCAGCCTATGAACGCTAAACCGATATGGTCTATCAACAACCCTCCGGCGACAGAGCCAAGCATGATTCCAACGTTAATTGCACTGACATTGAATGCGCCTACGAGCTGAGCGTTGGCACCGGCCCGGCGTAGCACATCGATCCCTGTCATGAGGCCCGCAGCTGCGTGACAGCAGCCCACTGCGGCGATGACGAAAGGAATCATCCACACCGTGGTGCCGAACAGGGATAAGGCCGTCAACGAAATTGCGAGCACGATAAGCAGGCGTTTAAACATGCCCTCAAGTTGATCTGGTATGTGCCTGGAGACAACAAGGTTACCCACGATGTCGGCTACACCGTATAACGCCAAGACAGGTGTGACGTATGCGAATGGGAAATGGGTGTAACGGACGAGGAAGGTAGCGAGGTAGCTGAACACCGCCATTATCCCCCCGAAAATCAACAAGTAGCTCAGCAGTGCCCGCACAATGTCGGGGCGGCACACCGCCCTGAGTCGCTCTGACAATGTAGATTGGAGCTGAGACCCATCCCTCTCAGGCACGTGAATCCAGCGAATGACCATTGCCAAAGCTAGAGCGCTGAGCACCGCCATCAGCAGCAACGCATCTTCCCAACGCTAGGCATCGCTCACGGCCTTACCCAGAGGAACGCCTACCACCGATGCGATCGAAGCACCGATGAGCACTCGGGAAACTGCAAGACTTTTAGCCTCAGGCTTGGACATGGCCGCAGCGGCCAATGCAGCATTCGTCCAGAACATCGCGACACCTACCCCGCCCAATGCGCGGCCTATCATCAACAAGGCGAAATTGTCAGTAAGCGCGCAGATGGTATTGCCGAGGAACAAAGCGACACAGGCCGTGATCAGTAACAAGCGTAGACTGACTCTGTGCGTGAACGCCGCTATTAACGGCGCACCCACGCCCATGCCCAGTGCAAAGGCCGTGACAAGCCAGCCGGCATTACCCACGGTTATCTGTAGCGCAGACGCGATTTCAGGTAGCAGCCCTGCGACGATGAATTCTGAGGAAAGCATGACAAACGTGGTGAAAGTCAGAGCATAGACTTTGGGGTTAAGCGAGTGAGCCATAAATGTCCAACATTTCTAATGAAAGCGGGTGCGGCTTGAGTGGAACAAGGCTGATCTGTACAGCCTGCAAATTGGGACGGTCTGTGGACTCTGTTTTCAAATGTGCACTTCTACATCCTCATCACTGCTTTGCGTTCGGCTACCCAGGTTCCGTGACTCACTATGCGTAGAAGCTCTAAGGCTTACGGCCAGCTGAAGATCACGGTTTCGCTTACGATTGTTTTTCATATGTGCACCCTACTCGCCTCCACTTCAGCCCCTACACCCCAACCCCCCACGACGGAGACCTGTACGATCCAGTTCGAAACCGGCAGCGAGCTCACCTTACCTGTAGCCCGAACGGCTGACGCGATGAAGCAGGGCTTGATGGGAAAAGACAATCCGGGGCCAGGCGTGATATTCGTGTGGCCTGAGCCCGGTGTCCGAGGCGTATGGATGAAAAACACGCCAGCCCCTCTCTCCGCAGGATGGATCAGTGCAAAGGGTGAGCTTCAGACCATCCTGGAGTTGGAGCCGCAAAGTATGGAAAAGCGATCGTCATTCGAACCTGCCATAGCCATCATCGAAGTGCCCAAGGGGACGTTCCAAAAGGTCGGAATCAGGATCGGCGACCAGGTTGCGAAGGCAGACTGCTTGAGCTTTCGCTGAGCAGCCTCCTCCTGGGTATTCTGAGCAGATTCTTTATTTTGGGGTGATACGGATCAATCGGCCCGCAGCATCATCAGTGATCACCCAGAGCGCTCCGTCCGGGCCCTCTTTGGCATCGCGGATTCGCTGATGTTGATCCTGAAGCAGCCGCTCCTCACCAACAACCTTGTCGCCCTGAATGACCAATCGTGCTAGATGTTGACCGGCCAGCGCAGCGACAAACAGGTTATTTTTCCATTCAGGAATTCGCTTGCCGGAATAGAAGGTCATGCCGCCAGGTGCGATCGTGGGATCCCAGTAATAGCGGGGCTGATCTGTTCCTTCGAGCTGCGAGCGACCGCCGTAAATCGCAGTGCCGTCGTAATTGGTTCCGTAGGCTGCCAGTGGCCAGCCGTAGTTATGCCCGCGCTTGATGACGTTGATCTCATCTCCACCTTGCGGGCCATGCTCCGCATCCCAGAGCTCTCCCGTTTCCGGATGGAAAGCGAGTCCTTGCGGGTTGCGCTGGCCATAACTCCAAATCTCTGGCCGCGTGTGGTTTTCAGCTTTAGGATCGCCAGCGTAGGGGTTACCCGGCGCGGCTTCACCGTCGGTAGTAATTCGCAGGATCTTGCCCAGCCAACTGTAGAGCGATTGAGCCTCATCGCGGTATGGGGAGAAGAATCGCTCCGCGAGGGATACGTAGAGATAGCCCTCTCGGTCAAAAGCTAACCTCGAACCATAGTGTTTTTCTCCAACGATACCCGGCTCAACCCGGATAACCGTTTTAAGTCCGGTAAGATTGTAGCGAGGCGGCTCACCCGCGCGGGTTTCGACTGCCAGTTTGGCTTTGGCGACGACGATCCCATTTTCTTCCCCTCCTCTTGGCTCCACGTAGGTGAAGTACACCATACCGTTCGTAGAGAATTTGGGATCGGTAACAATGTCCAGTAATCCGGCATCTGCGCCATAAACCACTCGCGGCACACCCTGAACATCACCAACGATCTCTCCCGTTCCAAGATCGACGATCCTCATAGCTCCAGGCTTTTCAGTAATGATCGCGCGATTTTCCCCGATGAACGCTAGCCCCCAAGGATGATTCAGATTTCGGGTCATCACCTTCGTGTCGATAGCAGCCTTTGTGACGACTGCTGGCGCCTGAGTCTGACCTAAGAACGCGGGCTGCTGCTTGGGATTGATTGGCGCGTTGCGGGGTAGCGGCTGTCCAGGTTTGATATTCGCATCCGGCGCGCGTGTCCCCTTGGTCGGTATATCTTCCATATCGATGACTTGAGCAAATGCTGTAGCGCTCGACAGGCTAAGCGCGGCCACCATGGCCAAAGCGGTCGTTCTCATAACTGTCTATCCCCAAAAAAGCGGTGTGAGAGATCGGTCGACGATCGTCAACGGCGTGCTCTTGAGATTCCAAATCGCGCCGAGACACCGATCAAAATCGGAGCACCTGGAGGTGTGCGGCGGATTATCGAAATGGACTAGCGCAGTTCTCGGGCGCAGTCATTGAGTCAGATGACTATTGTCACCCAGATATTCATGAGTGTTTTTCAACGCGCCGTGCGATTGAAATCAACCTGCCAAACCTATCTTAGGATTTGCGCTGGGAGAGTTGCGGAGCCCTTCAGTGCCAGATGGACTCGCCCAACGCCTGAAGATCACTCGGCTCAGGTTGTCTTGTACTGTCTCGATGTGGCCGATGTCGAAAGATTGGCTGGCCACAACCCCAGCAAGGCTTCAGCTCTATGGAAAATCCGAAGATGCACGGCGGCTTCTCTATCAACGCTGAGCTGCTGATCTTGATGTCCTGCGCAGGCGCCTACCGGGTTTGAAACGTAAGACGCCGCGCATGTGTAGCCTTTGGGGGCTATACCTGATCCGTAGAAATCGAGCGGGCGTGGCTCACTCGGTAAGCTGCTTTGCTCAGAGCCGCAAATCGACGATTTCGGTGGTCAGCCGACGTATCTCGTCCGCAGCGTGGGAACCCGGGGAGATATCCAGGACTGAATCGAAATAGGTATAGCCCTCCATGAAGGGCTGATCAGTATTGTACTTGTCGATCACGATCTCATGAGCGTTGGTCAGGTGGGTCAGCAAGCGGGTCAATGGCAGAGCTTTGATATCGCCTAAAATACGTTCTCGGAACTTGCTGGAGACAAACCTTTGTTCCTCTAGGCCTTCGGCCAAATCCGGCGATATATCCAGACCTCCACAGTATTCCTCCAGCTCTCGGCTACGTCCCCCAATATCATTACGAGTGACAAGGCCGAAGCACTTCGGTACCCGCCGCCCACGCTTTCTTTCAAGCAATCGGTGATTCAATCTCTGAGCGCTATCCACTGATTGGGGGCAGGAACTGTCGATGATGATGGCCACAAGGTCTGCATGAGCACGAATCAGATCTACCTTCAGGTTAAGGTCAAGTAGGATGTAGTCGTAATCTGCTTTCATATCTTTGAACATCTGGCATGATCCTATCCTTTCCACCATCGACCCAAGCGTTCCACCCATTTCAAATTCAAGCCCGCTACGATCCATGGGGGATCCGTGATCTACGATGTGCCGGAGCCGCTTAGCGAAGGTTTCCTTCTCCGCAACGGAGAAGAACAGATCTGCATAGCCAAAGAAGTCAACGCCTGCGACCAGCGAGCGTGCCTTGAGCTGCGCCCCATTGGAAACACCATCCTCATAGCAGCAATCGTGTGTGATAACAGCCACGGTATTCCCGCGCTCTACTAGGCACGCGGCAATGTCCACTGTGATAGGTGACTTACCCACTCCTCCCTTTAACGATGTAACGCTTAATACGCGCGCTGACCGAGTAGCCTTAAGCATCTGCACGGTAGTTGAGGGCATGGCGATCCCTGAGCGGTTATAAAAATTTCGAACGACGCTCTTGCCTGGTCTTCGCGACCCCTGCTCGTAGGATCTCCAGGTTCTCTCGCTTACTCCAGCGCACTCTGCGGCCCTGAATCTGGACATTGAATGTTCGATTCGCGAGTTCATGAGGGCAACGGCAAATGGGGACATAACAATTCTCCTTATCTGTCGAAACAGCCTAAGGTTTTACAAATGGGGATACTAGATGGCACAGAGTGCCGCTCGATTCTCTGCTTGGAAGGACGAATGGGTAGTGGCTCAATGAACCATGATCCTGAACATCAGTTTTTGCTCACTGGACAGTGACTGATGCAGCCCCGCCACGAATGTTAACGGCTTGCTCACTGGCTCGAGCTTTCTCCACGCTAAAAGTACAGCCGCTGCGAGCGTCGAAATCTTCGGCGGGCAGTTTCGTATCGACCGCTACATCGACTTTACCTCCACGAATTCGACATAGCGGAATTTTTTCCTGGCCGCTTTCACCGCTTCCTGTTCTGCCAAGAGCGTGCTGAGGGTGTCTGCTTCATGGATGAAGTCGAACATTTTGCCTTCAAATTCATTACCGACCCTCAAGAGCACTCGCAGTCTGGGCATGAAAGCTTTCGCTGCCTTCTTCTTTGGCGCGGGTGCGGACGGTTTCACGAACACGACCTCAGGAATGGGCTCAGGGCTCAGGGGGATAGCAACCGGATGTGCGGGCTCAGCGTCGCCAAAAAGCGCCCTGCGCATGCCTTCTTCACTCAGATCAGAAGTCATCGAATTTCTCGGTGAGGGTCATGTAATAACGCTCCCATTTTACTCGGTTTACTGGCCATAGGTATGAACGCCTGCAAAGGAAAAAGGCTGACCTGCTTCACGACAGAGCTCCAGCAACCTCATAAAGTTTTGGCTGCACTCAACATCTGATCATCCTGTCCTCGACCAGGCCGCCAAGAGAATCTTTAGGATGCGCATCAGCGGACATGGCCTCCTCACGGTCACACTAGCGTGTGATAGGCTCTGTCGCCTGACCATCCGTCATGCCACTTTCAACGAGGCTGGGCCAAGCGCGAGACTAGATTTCAGGAAAGCTTTATGCCGATCAAAAACGCTATTGAATCGCTCCGGATTCTCTAGACACCTTGCAAGCTCATTGCGTAACGTTTTTCAAACTCTACCGGTGACGGCTGACTCTACCGGTGACGGCTGATTGTTGAAACCATGGCGGCGTTTTGGGTTGTAGAACATCTCGATGTAATCGAACACATCACTACGAGCATCTTGCCGTGAGGTGTAGATTTTTCGCTTGATTCGTTCCCGTTTCAGAAGCTGGAAAAAGCTCTCAGCCACGGCATTGTCATGACAATTGCCTCGGCGGCTCATGCTGGCAACCAAATCGTTTGCCTTCAAAAAACTGCGCCAATCGGAGCTGCTGTACTGGCTGCCTTGGTCGGAGTGAACCATCACCTCTTGTTTCGGTTTTCACCTCCAAACCGCCATCAATAACGCATCAATGGCCAAATCACTGGTCATCTGCGACTTCATTGACCAGCCAACGACCTGACGAGAAAACAGATCCAGCACCACCGCCAAATACAGCCAGCCTTCATACGTACGAATGTAGGTGATGTCGGTGACCCAAACCTTGTTGGGTTCCACGACATCGAACTCGCGCTTCAGTAAATTGGGTGAGGCGACCGCTGGCTTACCGCCGTACTTTCCGGGGCGACGTCGATACCCTGTCTGAGAGCGCAGACCTTCAAGACGCATCAACCTCGCCACACGATGCCGACCACAATCTTCACCGACCTCGCGCAGGTCGTCATGGATTTT
>Ga0207655_1000773_pt1 | contig 35678 bp, 26 predicted proteins | sample KBSM44metaG_FD_184398 | JGI IMG/M metagenome (GOLD analysis project Ga0207655, IMG submission 184398) | Miscanthus rhizosphere microbial communities from Kellogg Biological Station, Michigan, USA - KBS M4-4 metaG (SPAdes) (version 2) | ecosystem: Host-associated > Plants > Roots > Rhizosphere >... | reverse complement strand
TTACTGGCAACACAGACTCGCTCAAACATGCCAAGTCTGCGGGCACGCATAGCACTGTCCTCCAGGTGTCCAATGCGGATTGCCAGCTCAGCCCCTTCATCCACGAGATTGATATAGCGGTCATTAATCTGTAGATCGAGTATCAGCTCAGGGTAGCGTTCTAAAAAATCGGGGATGTGCGGGACTAAGAATGTGTGAGCCAATGCTGTGGGGCAGGCAACGCGTAATAGCCCTGTGGGTGTAACATTTTCTCTGAAAGAAGACTCTGACTCTTCGACAGCTTCCAGAATACGTCTTGCTTCCAAATAATAACGTTCTCCTTCAGGAGTCAGGGAAAGCTTGCGGGTTGTTCTGTGAAGTAATCTGGTCTGCAAATGCTCTTCGAGGGTTGCAACATGACGACTCACGTTCGGTTGCCCTAAGCCTAAAACCCTACCGGCTGCGGAAAAGCTGCCTGTTTCAGCGGTACGGACAAAGCATGTCATCAAAAGTAATCTATCCATCCTGAAACCCATTTATGCTTTTAATGCATGAAACATATTTAGAAATGCAATCTTATCACTATCTGAGCATGAGCATACAGTGGCTATCAAATCGGTCATTCGCCGATCAGTAGTTAAAACTAACAGGAGATAGTTATATGGCTAGATTACAAGGTAAACGCGCACTGATCACGGGTGGAACAAGTGGTATTGGTCTTGAAACAGCGAAGCTGTTTGTTGCAGAAGGTGCACGCGTAATTGTTACGGGTGTTAACCCTGATTCTGTCGCAAAGGCAAAAGTAGAACTGGGTAATGACGTGTTAGTCGTGAGTGCTGATTCCGCTGATGTGAACGCACAGAAAGCGCTGGCTCAGACAGTTCAGGAACACTTTGGACAACTGGATATCGCTTTCCTGAATGCGGGTATATCAATGTATATGCCAATTGAGGTATGGACAGAGGAGCAGTTCGACCGCATTTTTGATATCAACGTTAAAGGTCCTTACTTCCTGATGCAGGCGCTGCTGCCAGTGTTCGCGAGCTCTGCATCAGTGGTATTTAATACCTCTATTAATGCTCACACGGGACCCGTGAACTCTTCAGTTTATGGCTCCACCAAAGCAGCATTACTGAACATGTCGAAAACGCTTTCCAACGAGTTACTTTCTCGTGGGATCCGTATCAACGCAGTGAGCCCTGGCCCTGTTGATACTCCGCTTTACGATAAGGCGGGGATCCCAGTGGAATATCATGATCAAGTGATGAAAGATATCGTTGCAACCATCCCTGCCGGTCGTTTTGGTAAGCCTCAGGAAGTTGCACAAGCGGTTCTTTACTTTGCATCTGATGCGTCTGCCTGGACTGTGGGTTCAGAAATCATCATCGACGGCGGCGTTTCAATCTAAGCCACCAAAATAAGATTTACAATTCATCAAGCCCGCCATCTTTTACAGCGGCGGGCTATCCTTTTATCTGGAGGTTGAGATGTCTACCTGTGACCTGACACTTATTAGCCACCCACTATGTCCCTTTGTGCAGCGTTCAGCGATCGTTCTTCTTGAGAAAAATGTGCCATTTGAACGCGTAAATGTAGATTTATCGGCGAAGCCTGACTGGTTTCTTGCTCTGTCACCCACTGGCAAGGTGCCGATGCTGAAAGTGCGTCAGTCAAAGGGTGAAGATGCCATTATTTTCGAGAGCATGGTGATCTGCGAGTACCTTAATGAAACGCAAGACGGTGATTCGATGTATGCTGACGATGCATTAGTAAGAGCCAGACAGCGTGCATGGATCGAATTCTCTACATCAATGCTTGGAAATGCATGGCAATTTTTGAATGCGACTGATCAGGCCATTGCAGGCAGCAAACGCGCGGTGTTCCGTGAGCAGCTTGAACGTATTGAATCTGAATTGAGCCTAGGGCCTTATTTCTCTGGTGCCGAATTCAGTATGGTTGATGCGGTCTACGCTCCTGTTTTCCGTTACTTCTCCATTATCGATGCATCAGTCTCTGAGGCGATTTTTGAGGGGCTTCCGCATGTTTGCGCATGGAAAGCTGCACTTGCGAAAAGGGAAAGCGTAAAAGCCGCTGTATCATCAGATTATGCAGAACTTTTCCAAAACCATCTTCGTCAGCATTCTGCAATTCTCGCTGCCTGAAGATATTAACTGGGAAACCGTGACCTGCTCCCCGCTGATTCACACAGAACGCTGTTAGTAATGTCCGCAGATCGCTCTAAGCGGACATCAATGAAATGACCTCCTCTTATTCTGCATTCCATTAAAACTCATGCTCATTCGAGTATTGCCTCCTTTAGCGGCATAGACTCCGAACACAACTGCTCACCCGTTCGCACCCTTCACGGTGCATTCAGCCCGCGAAGGGTTTGCGCTGCGGCTTGCGGCGTCGCCCTTGCGTCCTCCCCTTTTCGCCGGGTTTTTGTGGCGGCACGGCGCAACAGGGTGCCGCATATCAGAGAGGAGTGTGTCCATGTCCCGTTTTATTCTGGGTGACTGCGTGCAGGTTATATCGCGTTTTCCGGCGCGTGCCGTCGATTTTATTCTGACCGATCCCCCGTACCTGGTTGGCTACAAAGACCGTTCCGGCCGCACGCTGGCGGGTGATAATTCGGCGGAATGGCTCCAGCCTGCCTGTCATGAAATGTTCCGCGTGCTGAAAAATGACAGTCTGATGGTGAGTTTCTATGCCTGGAACCGTGCGGATCTGTTTATCAGTGCCTGGAAAGCGGCAGGATTCCGGATTGTCGGGCATGTGGTGTTTGCCAAAACCTATGCCTCCAAATCCACCTTTGTTGGCTACACCCATGAAAACGCCTATCTGCTGGCCAAAGGCCGTCCGCAGACGCCGGACCGGCCCATCCCGGACGTGATCCCCTGGAAATACACGGGCAATCATCATCATCCAACTGAAAAGCCGGTGCAGAGTCTGCGCCCGCTGATTGAATCCCTGACCCGTCCAGGGGCGATTGTTCTCGATCCGTTCGCCGGCTCCGGCTCGACCTGCGTGGCGGCTGCCGAAGCGAGTCGACGGTATATCGGTATTGAGATGCTGGAGCAGTACCACGCCGCCGGGGTGCGCCGTCTGGCTCAGGTTGAGCGAGCCAGACGAATGTCAGCAGCCAATGACGGCGCGTTCTATCCCGATTATCCGGAGGCCGCATGAATTATCCGGGGCTTGAAGTATTGCGCGCCGACGTCGCTGCGCTCAGTAATGCCATGTGTGATGTAAGGATGCTGCTGAACCGTCTTGAATCACAGCACCGGCACGATACGGCCACCCTGGCCGAACGGATGGCCGCGCAGACCCTGCGGCGGATCAACACCCTGCTACTGAAGGCGTACCGTGAAGCCCTCGTACTGGATGAAACCTTTCAGAACTGACTTACCCTGCCGGGCGAAAGCCCGGCCTGTGACCTGACAAGAGAGAAAACTGATGTTTGGAACCCGTGAAGAATTGTGTGTGCAGCTTGAAAATATGTTCACTTTTGATGAACCCCTGATCCTGCTGGTCTGGACGGAAGAGGGCGTATCGGTCGCGTGCAGGGAGCGCGGTCAGCATCCCGACGAAAAGGAAGTCTGGTCTCTGATGAAAGCGATCGGTGACATGCCGATGGCGGAATATCGCCGTGAACGGTTTCTTCGGGAGCCTCGGATACAGCGGCAACGTTTCCCAGGCGCAGGCCTGGCAGGGACAGGCGGCCGGCTACTTCTCAGGTGGGTCGGTATATCTGCGTAATCCCGTCAAAAATGTTCAGCTGATCTCGATGCAGCTTCCTTCACTGAATGCCGGATGCGGTGGAATCGACTCCTATCTGGGGGCATTCAGCATGATCAGCGGTGAGGAAATTCAGCGCTTTGTGAAGCAAATCATGAGCAATGCCGCCGGCTATGCCTTTGACCTTGCCCTGCAGACGATGGTCCCTGAGCTGAAACAGGCAAAAGACTTCCTGCAGAAGCTGGCCAGTGACGTGAACAGCATGAACATGAGTTCGTGTCAGGCGGCTCAGGGCATTATCGGCGGTTTGTGGCCCGTGACTCAGGTGTCACAGCAGAAAATCTGTCAGGACATTGCCGGTGAAACCAACATGTTTGCGGACTGGGCGGCATCCCGGCAGGGCTGCACCGTAGGGGGCAAGAGCGACACGGTCACCAACAAAGCAAGCGATGACCAGAAAGATCAGGTGCTGAAGAACAAAAACCTTATCTGGGACACGCTCAGTAAGAACGGACTGCTTGCAAATGATCGTGCACTGAAAGAGCTAGTGATGAGTACCGTGGGCTCCATTATCTTCAACAAGTCAGGTGACGTCACCATTCTGACGCCGCTGGTCGACAACCGGGACCTGATCAAGGTGCTGATGCGGGGCGGAACGGCAAAGGTATACGGCTGCGACGAGGCGACGCTGTGCCTGGGACCGATCGTTAAAGACCTGACTATCACCGAGTCGAATGGTCTGGTCACGCTCGTTAAGAACCTGATGCTTTCGATGCAGAACAAGCTGGTTGATGACAAGGCGCTGACCGATCAGGAAAAAGGATTTGTGAACACAACATCCGTACCGGTACTGAAGTATCTGACCAATGCTCAGAGCATGGGGATGAGCGCGACCTACCTGCTGCAGGTGGCGGACTTTATTGCCCAGGACCTGATGATTCAGTATCTGCAGGAGCTGGTTAAGCAGGCCAGTCTGTCTCTCGCCGGCAAAAATTTTCCTGAAGAAGCGGCCGCCAAACTGCGTGATAACGTCATTCATGCGCAGGGGCTGCTGGCTGACATGAAGCTGCAGTCGGCAGCGGACCAAAATGCACTCGACGGGATTGACCGCAATATGCAGTACCTGCAACAGCAGGTATCCACCATCGTTTCAGGCTCGTATCAGAGCAACTACCACTGGAGTGATCGCTGATGCTTGAGATCTACACAATATATGGTGGAGGGATGTGGAAAACGGCGCTGGACGCCGTTGTCACCCTCATCGGTTCAAATTCGTTCAGCACGTTGATGCGTATGGCTGGCACCTTTGCAGTGCTGGCCGTCGTGCTGACCTTCATTAAACAACGCAACCCGATGGTGTTTGTGCAGTGGCTGGCCATTTTCATGCTGGTCACTACTATCCTCGTGGTGCCAAAACGTTCCGTGCAGGTGATCGATATCTCCGACCCTGCGGCAGTCTGGAAAACGGATAATGTTCCGGTGGGTCTGGCGGCCATCGCGTCACTCACGACCAGTATCGGGTACAAAATGACGTCGCTGTACGACTCTCTCATGGCGCGGCCAGACTCGGTGACCTACAGCAAAACCGGAATGCTTTTCGGTTCACAGATTGTGGCGGAGACGAGCGACTTCACCACGCAGAACCCGGAGCTGGCACAGATGCTACCGGACTACGTTGAAAACTGCGTTATTGGCGACATTTTGCTGAATGGCAAGTACACCATTAACCAGCTGCTCAATTCCACTGACCCACTGACGTTGATCACCAGCAACCCTAGTCCACTCCGGGGCATTTTTAAAATGACCTCAACTTCACGTCAGTTTCTGACGTGCCAGCAGGCGGCAACAGAAATAAAAACGCTGGCGACAACGGATGCCAGCCCTGGGAGCGCCACTTTTACCTGGCTGACCCGTAAGGTGTTCGGCAACAAGCTGAACGGAGCCAGTCTCCTGTCCAGTGCCATGGGCGAGAGTTATGGTTACTTCTATGCCGGGGGGATGACGGCTGCGCAGATCATGAAGAACAACATCACCAACAGCGCGGTGCGTCAGGGCATTAAAGGTTTTGCCGCGCGTTCTTCAGATACCGCTAACCTGCTGAACCTCGCCACGGAAAATGCTGCGACCAAACAGCGACTCAGCTGGGCGGCAGGTAATGAACTGGCCACCCGCACACTGCCGTTTGCGCAGTCGCTGCTGATGCTGATTTTAGTGTGTTTGTTCCCGCTGATGATTGCACTTGCGGCTTCAAACCACAGTATGTTTGGGCTGAATACCCTGAAGATCTACATTGGGGGATTCATCTATTTCCAGATGTGGCCGATTATGTTTGCCATTCTGAACTATGCCTCAAACTACTGGCTGCAGTCCCAGACAGGGGGCACACCACTGGTACTCGCAAATAAAAACATCGTCGCACTACAGCATTCTGATGTGGCCAACCTTGCCGGATATCTGGCGCTGTCGATACCGGTATTGTCTTTCTATCTCACCAAAGGGGCATCAGCGATCGGCTCTCAGGTTGCCGGCAGTGTACTCAGTTCGGCGGCATTTACCTCGGCCGGTGTTTCCGCGACAACCGCAGACGGCAACTGGTCGTTCAATAACATGTCGATGGACAACCTCAGTCAGAACAAAATGGACACCAATCTTGTGCAACGCCAGGGGCAGCAGACATGGCAGGCGGATAACGGTTCGACACAGACCCAGACAGCCGGTGGCCACACCGTCATCGACGGCTCCGGTGCGATGTCGAATTTGCCGGTGAACATGAAGCTCAGCCAGCTGGCCAGCAGTGGATTCCAGGAATCTGCACGCCAGTCGCAGGTGCAGGCGCAGACGGCTCTGGATGGATACAACCACAGTGTGACGAGCGGCTGGTCACAGCTCTCGCAACTCTCTAATCAGACGGGTACCAGCGACAGCCTGAGCAAGGGGAGTGAAAATAGCCAGGCCACCAACGCGACGCGCGGCGCCAGCATGATGATGTCGGCAGCGGAGAGTTATGCGAAAGCGAATAACATCTCAAATCAGGAAGCCTACAACCAGCTGATGTCAAAATCGCTTGAAGGTACTGTGAATGCTGGTGTAAGCGGTAAATTTAATACCGGCGATCAGGCATTTGGTAAAGTTGGTAAGTGGGCAACTGGGGTTAGTTTTGAGGCTCATGGCGGAGCAGAAGTTAAAGGCGCAAGTGGCAGTTCTCATGGAACACAAGACAACCACTCGAGCACTCAGGATATGCGACACGATAAAAACAGCCAGGCGGTTAATGACTTCCGTCAGGGGATGGATATGGTGTCCAGCAGTCGTGTCACAGACGGTTCAAGCCATTCGGAGAATGCGACAACCAGCAATGTTCAACAGTTTGCCGCCACACTTAATGATGCTCAGAGCCAGTATCAGCAGTACACAACCAGCTCAACCAACAGCAACGAGTTCAGCCGTATGGCGACGCTGGCACAGAACGAAAGTGCAAGTCTCGATACCAACTACACACAGGAATTTGTGGACTGGGCAGGTAACAAATATGGTGATAAGACTCAGAGTATGCTGACCAGCGCGCCAAGTGCCCGTGAAGCCGCAATGGAGTTCGTGAACGAGCGTCTGAAGCCGGAAATCATGGGTGACTACCAGCAGGGGCGTGATGACCTCGCGAGTAGCAGGCAACACTCTGCCTTTAGCGGTTCGCATGTTGTGCCGTCTTCCAGTGGAAACGCCGGTGTGAACAACGTGCAAAACGGCAGTGGTGAAACACAGTTTAGCTACCAAAGTGACGGCACGGTCAATGGCGGGGGGAGTGACTCGGGCGGAGTGTTATCTTCTCGTCAGACGAGTGTATCTGGTGCTCTGACGGGCGATGAATGGCAAAGCAATGGCAATAGCCGAACATCATCTGTATATGATTCCTCACACAGCAACAGTGCGTCGCAACGAAGAGAGCATGAAATTAACCATGAGAAGGTCGTGCAAATATCGCCGGATTCTGCGCCCCGCCGGACGGGGTCGGAAATGATCTCTCACTCAGCGGAAAACATCGATGCAAATCGCAATGGCCGTTTTGTAGCTGAGGAGTCATCAGTGGAAATTCAGGGCGAAAACCAGCATGTGGTGCAGGGTGGACCACTTTTAGGAACGCAGATGCAGGAGGCTCATAAAGCGAATGAAGCCAAACTCTATGAGCAGTCAAGTCAGACGTTTGGTGCGCAAAGCGAGCTAAAGCGGCGTGTTGCGGAACAAAGATCTGAAAACGAGAGCAAAATCAACGAATCTTCTGAAGAAATCGGTAAAAACCGATCCACTGTTCAGGCATCCAGTGATATATTAAAAGGAGAAGTTCATAACTCACAAAGTTCATTCTCTAATGGTTTAAATAAAGAGAAAATAAAGCAGGGTGAGGCTAATCCCTCTGAACATGAAGAAGACATGAAACGTAGATTAGCAGAACTAAGAGCAAGGAAGGCGGGCTGATTAGGAGGGTTTATGGCTTATACAAATGGTGATGCAAAAAAAGAAATAGCGGAGATTATCTCTGGGATAGAAAGTGATGAGCGTCCTATATCATCTTCTAAAGAAGCTTTCAAAATTGTAGCTATATATCCTACTATGATGCTCGTTACTGTCATTCTGATGTGGTTTGTTTTTTATGCCATGATGGTTCTGACAGGGGATAATACAGGACAAAAATTAACCTTTTATATAGAAGCAGTTCAACTCATTATGGGAGATGGAGGATGGATATCGCTCGGTTTGACATTCTTCATCGCGATATTCTTCACACTTATAAATTATTCAACAGCATTGATTTATCTATCTATACCTGAAGATATTCGGTGTCGATCAAAAATAATCACCTCTATGAAATCTACAGTTAAAAAAACGTCCCTCGCACTATGGGGTGTGGCAACAATGTTGTCATTAATTGGAATATTTTCTGATTGGATGATATTGCTTGTTGGGAGTATTCCTGCTGTTTTGATAATATCAATCTTTGTAATTAATGGGTATCTCGGAATACAGGGTGCTCGTTACGGTCTCGGATCATTGATGAAAGCGGCTAACAAGGTGCTTTGCCGATAACGTTTAATATACGCTGCCTTAAGTGAAATATCACCATCGATTAAATGAACAGTCCCGATGATTCTTGTATTATCGGGGCTTTTTATTTACACCTTTAATATAAGCTTCCTTTAAATTAGCCGATAACATCTCTGTTAAATTTGTCTCACTAACGGGGGCGTTTATCTATGCACAGGATGAAATCATGAAATTAAAACAATATGTAGTCGTTGGCTTAGTGGCTGCTACTTTTGCTCTTTCTGGTTGCGGCGCAATGTCGACAGCCGTGAAGAAACGTAATCTTGATGTCAAAACACAGATGAGTCAGACCGTCTGGCTGGAGCCGTCGTCGGAGAAAACCGTATACCTCCAGGTGCGCAATACTTCAGATCAGGATATGTCAGGACTCGAAACGCAGATTTCAAATGCGCTGTCGGCTAAAGGCTATCGTGTCACTCAATCCCCGGATGATGCGTACTACTGGGTTCAGGCTAACGTCCTGAAAGCTGAAAAAATGGATTTACGTGCCTCTCAGGGATTCCTCAGCACCGGATATGAAGGGGCTGCCACAGGTGCAGCACTGGGCGCGGGTATTACCGCCTACAACTCAGCGTCAGCGGGTGCGACTCTCGGTGTTGGTCTGGCGAGTGGCCTGATTGGTTTGGCGGCTGATTCGATGGTTGAAGACGTGAATTTCACGATGGTGACCGATCTGCAGATTTCTGAGCGCAGCAAAGCGACCGTTACGACTGACAATATTGCCGCTCTGAAGCAGGGCACATCAGGCGTCAAGGTTCAGACCAGCACTGAGCAGGGCAACCGTGCCAAATACCAGACCCGCGTGGTCTCTAATGCGAACAAGGTCAACCTCAAGTTCGAAGAGGCGAAGCCTGTGCTGGAGGCGCAACTGGCCAAATCCATTACCGGCATTATGTAATCACCTGCGGCTGTGGCGCCCGTCACAGCCCTTCTTTCTGTTTTAACCTGTTAACGACCTGCCTGTATTAAACCGGGTGCGTCAGTGCTTTCAGTCAGTCCCGTGATATTTCGCTTCCTCGCATGGCTGCGCCAGCGCAGCCCTGTCTGCGGCGAGCGCCGGGTATTCAATCTTAACCTCTCAATCAGTCACGTCACCGTCCCGGTGATGCGATGACTGCCGGACATATTCTATGAGCTTCGCAGGCAAAAATCTTACTCAGGGCGGGCAGATGACCGCCTACCGCTGGCGCATGTTCCTTCAGGTGAATAACTGGATTAGTTACTGGATTTTCATTCTGTTTGGGGTGCTGGCAACGGTCATTTTTTTCTGGCGCATACCGCAGGAGACGCTGGATAACGGCTCTCTGTGGTGGTTTGCCTGGATGAACAATAGCTTTATTTATTTGATGCCGGGCAGTGCGCCAAAAATTTACGACGTTCACTACTGGTATGCCCCAACGGGGACACCGATGCTGCTCAAAATGACGCTGGCCCAGGTATTCAAAGACCCCTACATGATTGCAATGAGCGAACAGCTCCTGAGTGAGTTGCAGTGGGCTGCGCTGATAAGCGGGGCAGCGTGTCTGGCCGTGTTTCTCGCCGTGACCTGGTACATTGTGGGCATAGGACGTCGGGAGAGCGAGGATGAGTACCTTTCCGGCATGTTGCTGACAGACAAGCCAGCTGAAGTAAACCAGCTGCTGCGCAAGAACGGCGAACTGTCCGATTTGCGGGTGGGTGACCTGCACATGGTCAGGATGGCTGAAGTCATGAACTTTCTGATGCACGGTACAATCGGCGTCGGTAAGTCGACGCTGATCCGCTGGCTGCTGGATTACATCCGAAAGCGTGGCGACCGGGCCATCATCTACGATTCCGGCTGTACCTTCACCGAAACCCACTATAACCCCGCCACCGATTTTATCCTGAATGCCCATGACGAGCGCTGTGCCAACTGGCATCTGTGGGGAGAATGCGTAGATGCGGTCGACTACGACAATATGTCGGCCAGTCTGATCCCGGTTGAAGGTGAGTCAGATCCGTTCTGGGTATCAAGCTCGCGTACCATCTTCGCCGACCTGGCTATTCGCATGTCGGTTGATCCGGACAGGAGCATAGAGAAATTCCTCAGAACCCTGCTGTCGCTGGACATGAAAAGTCTGCGCGGCTATCTGGCCAACACCCCGTCGGCCAACCTGGTTGAAGAGAAAATAGAGAAGACGGCGATCTCAATTCGTTCCGTGGTGACGAACTATGCCAAGTCGCTTCGCTACCTGCAGGGACTGGATAATGGTGTCAAACCGCCGTTTACAATCCGGGAATGGATGACGAAGGAGGAGCACGACAACAGCTGGCTCTTTATCTCCACACAAGCCAGGCATCGCAAAAGTGTGCGACCGCTGATTTCGCTCTGGGTGTCGCTGGCCACCATGATGTTGCAGAGCATGGGAGAAAACAGCGACCGCCGGGTCTGGTTCATCATAGATGAAACCCCCAGCCTGCAGCGTATCCCTGAACTGGCGGAGACCCTGGCTGAAGCGCGTAAGTTCGGCGGGTGTTTTGTGCTCGGAATGCAGAACATGGCGCAACTGGTCCACGTTTACGGACGTGAACTGGCCAAAAGCATCTTCGACCTGATGAACACCCGTATGTACGGGCGCTCTCCGAGTGCGGAGATGGCCAAAGTGGTGGAAGAAGAACTGGGCAACCAGCGTAAGCGAAAAATCCGCGAGCAAAACAGCTACGGTCTTGACCAGGTGCGAGACGGTGTGTCACTCGGGAAAGATGAGGTCAACAACCCGATTGTCGATTACGAGCAGGTGATGCGCCTGCCCAACCTGAGTTTCTATGTCCGCCTGCCAGGCGAGTATCCGGTTGTTCGCCTGAAGCTGAAATACCGTGAGCAGAAAAAACATCATCCTGGCCTGATAGAGCGCAACATCCGGGATGCCCTGAGTCCGGAGCTTGAAAAGGTGATTCAGGACAATGAACGGGCCGCGAGTGCCGCCGGTGTCGCCTTCCCGACAGGTGATGAATGGCTGGAAAAGGGCAGCGATCTGGACAGTTCGTCCTCAGTTTCGGCGTCTTCAGCGACAGCCAGCATCTCTACTGCGCCTCAAGCTGCGTCGGCCGCTCCCGTCAGCCCAGAACCATTGAAACCCTTGCACACCACGCCGGCAGTGACACCGTCTCCCGTTACCACCGCGCCACCTTCGATGCCACAGAGGCACAGTCCGGTGACAGCCCCTGTCACTGTGCCAGAGAAAAGTAATGTCGTCCCGCTTCACATTTCCCTGCCTGTGCCTGAAATCCCTGCTCCTTCTGTCACGAGCAGAGAGCCAGTGTCCTCAGCACTGGAAAAACTCCAGAGTCGCATGACCCCAGTCGCACAGCCCCCTTCCGGGGCACTGGATATGTTGCAGCGGCGTCTGACGACCGGCGCGGGTAGCGCAAATGCAACGGAAGACGATACGCAAGCAGGTGGCGAGTCAATGAATCTGGACATGCACGTAACAGAGCGAGCTGATGGCGGGCTGGCTGTCACCACAGCGGGTAAAACAGCCCCTGATGAGAGGCCTGCAGAAGACCATAAGGTCAACCGCCGACTGGTACAGGATGAAGAAAACATTTTACGTCACCGTGACCCGGAAGACCCTGGGTACAGCGACTACGACCAACACTATGAAGACAGAGAGCCTGAACTATGATGTCAGTCGCCCCCATCGCCTCAGCCGGCACCGCTGCCGGCTACTACAGCAATTCCGACAACTACTATTTCCTCGGCAATTTACAAAGTCTCTGGCTGGGTGAGGGGGCGAAAGACCTCGGCCTCGAGGGCAATGTCCGGGGAGATGACCTTACGTCCGTGCTCGAGGGTCGTCTGCCTGACGGTTCCCGTCTGGGCAAGGAGATTAACGGCAACCACGTTCACCGTCCCGGCCATGACCTGACTTTCTCAGCACCTAAAAGCGTGTCCATCCTGGGCCTGATTGGTGGCGATAAAGAGATGGTGGAGGCCCACAACCACGCTGTTCGTGTGGCGGCGGGCTACGTTGAGAAGCTGATTTCCGCGCGTGACACGAAAGACGGTGTCACCTCTATTGTTCACACCGGCAAAATGGTGGCCGCTGCGTTCACTCACGACACTTCGCGCAACCTGGACCCTCAGCTGCACACGCACCTGCTGATTGCCAATATGACTGAGCAGGGCGGGAAGTGGAAAGCGCTGGCCACGGACTACATCCACGATGCCGGCTTTATCGAAACGGTCATGAAAATGCAGGTCACTCTCGGGAAAATCTATCGGAGCGCATTGCGCCAGCGCGTGGAGGCGCTGGGCCATGACGTGGAGGAAGTCGGGAAACATGGCATGTGGGAAATCAAGGGGGTACCGGAGGACGTCCGGGATGAATATTCCTCCCGCGGCCGTGAAATTCAGGGGGCTGTCGGAGCGGAGGCCACGTTGCGCAGTCGTGACGTGGCGGCAAAAGATACCCGTCAGGCGAAAGTCGATCCGTCACGACTTCGTCTGATGGATCGGTGGCTCGGGCAGATGAAAGAGAAGGGATTCGACCTGAAAGCCTATCAGGAAAGCGTGGTCCCGCGCGAAGCCGCTGCACGTGGCACACCGCCACAGCAGGAACGGGGTTTACTGGACACTCCCGGCCGTGCAGAACCGGGTGCAATGACGCCGTCAGGGCAGACACCACGACCGGAAAAAGGGCCTGAATCACCTGTACAGTCGGCAGAGCGGGACAGAGCCTTACGTCAGCCTGAATCACGTCAGACTGACACCTTGAGTCAGCCGGGACGGGCTGATGCCGAAAAAATGCCTGTCAGCAGAACGTCCCCCCAGTTACAGCCCCTTCATGCTGAGACACAGCAGCCCGATCTGGCTGAGGCGATGCGGCTGGCCATCTCGCAACTCAGTGACGGTAAAACCCGCTTTACCTTTGGGGAGCTGATGCTGACGACCGCTGAGCTGAGCGAACATCTACCTGAGATTAAGGATATCCGCGTGGCCATCGATACGGCGCTGAAAGACGGCATGATAGTCCCCCTGGACAGCGAAAAAGGGGTGTTCACATCCCGTATTCATCTGCTGGATGAACTCTCCATTCAGGCACTCAGCCAGGAACATCTCAAATCCACACCGGTTGTGGCTTTCAGCCGGCCGGAACAGTATGCCCCTCCCTCCCTGGCAGTGGTGGAGACCTCGCCACTGGTGCTGATGAATGCCCCGTCAGGCGTGGCCGGTATTCGCGATCTGACGACACAATTGACCGGAATATCAGTTGCGCAAGGGCGTGACGTCAGAGTGCTGGCCAGCTCTGCCGAACGTGCTATTTCGCTGGGCAAATCCGATGACCTGCGTGAGCGTATTATCAGTCGCCAGCATGTGTTGAGCGGGGATTTTCATCTGAAGCCCCAGAGTACGCTGATTATTGAGGGGGCAGAGCGGCTGGGGCTTAAGGAGACGCTGGTCCTGCTGGGCGAAGCGCGCGCGCAGGATGCGCAGCTGGTCTTTCTGGACAGTGCCGGTCGTCAGGCGAACGGCAATGCCATGTCGGTACTGGAGTCAGCCGGTGTGGTCCGTTCACGCCGCACTGAACCGACGCCGGGGCTTGAGGCTGATGTGGTCAGTATCGCCAACAAACGCGATCGCTACGAGGCGCTGGCGAACCGCTTTGCGGAGCTGAGTGGCGGCGCCGAAAATGTCACCGCCGTGGTGATCGGTAAGCGCGAACAGACCCATCTGACCGGGCTTATCCGTGATGCGCTACAGAATGCCGGCCAGCTGGGGCGGGACGGTGTGGACATCGAGGCACGTCAGCCGGTCTGGCTCGACAGTAAAACCCGCCGGATGCCCGGCTCGTACCGGCCCGGCATGGTGCTTGAGGATCGCAGTGATGCCAGAACGCGCCAGTCATACGTGATTGACCGGGTGCATGAGGACACCAGAGTGCTCTCGCTCATTGACGGGGATGGTGTGCTGACCCGCATGAAAATCGGGAATGTCAACGCCGACTGGCGACTGTTCAGCCGTGAAACGCTCAGCGTGGCCACCGGCGAAAAACTGCTGGCCGTGGCGGGCGACCGCGAACACAGCCTGAAAGCCAAAGACCGCCTGGAAGTCACCGGCATCAGTGAAAAAGGGATTGAGGTGAAGCGGGGAGATGACATCCTGGCGTTGCCAAAAGACCAGCCCCTGTATGTCTCGCACGCCTGGGTTAGTGCGCCGGGAGGGCGAGATAACGACACAGGGGTGGTCCTGGCTGCACTTAACAGCCGGGATATCTCCTCTCAGACCATGAACTCGCTGGCACAAAGTGGCCATCGAGCCGAAATCTTTACCGCCGAAGTCCAGGATAAGGCAGAAACCCGGCTGCTGCGCATGAAAACAAATGCCTCTCCCGTGAATCTGGTTCGCACCCTCAGTGGCAGGGAAGAGGTGAGCGAGGCGGTCAACCAGCTTCATGACAGTGTACGTACCGACGCCGGGCTGGCCGTGTGGCGTGCTGTAAACGACCAGCGCAGCGTGGTGTTCAGTGAACTGACGCTGGCTGACGAGGCACAGAAGTACCATCCCGACTTTGACGATATCGGCCATGAAATTAGCACGATGGTTAAAAGCGGGGAGCTGATGCGGGTATCCGCAGGGGGGGAACCCAAACTGGTCGCCCGTGCGACCTGGGAAATGGAAAAAGCCATTCTGCGCACTGTTGACGAGGGTAAAAACACACAGGCTCCGTTGCTTGATAAGGTGCCAGAAGACGTTTTCAACGGTCTGACCGCCGGACAAAAATCGGCGACGTCGCTGGTTCTGGGAAGTACAGACCAGTTTACCGGTATTCAGGGTTATGCCGGTGTGGGGAAAACCACGCAGGTGAAAGCGGTCGTGGCCGCGCTCGGTACGCTGCCGTCCGATGCCCGCCCCACCCTGACGGGTCTGGCACCAACGCATCAGGCCGTGAAAGAGATGAGCGAGGTGGGTGTGACGGCGCAGACCATCAAGTCCTTTATTGTGGAGCATGACCAGGCCACCGCTGCCGGTGAAAAACCGGACTACAAAGGCCAGGTCTTCCTGATTGATGAATCGTCGATGGCCGGCAACCAGGACACCGCCGCTCTGTTTCAGGCCATCGCAACCGGCGGCGGGCGTGCGGTCTCGATGGGAGATATTGACCAGTTCGAAGCGGTGGATTCTGGCGCGCCCTTTAAGCTGATGCAGGAGCGCAGCCCGATGGATGTGGCCATTATGAAAGAAATTGTGCGTCAGAAAGACGTGCAGCTGCGCGGAGCGGTTCACGACATCATTGATAATCGCATCGATGCGGCTTTAAAACGCATTGAGGCTCAGCCAGCAGAGCGGGTTGGGCGGCAGCCGGAGGCAACAGTGCCGGAGGGGGCATTTCAGGAAACCGCCTCGCCGGTTGACGACATTGTCAGTGACTGGATAGGGCGCACGGATGATGCCCGGGCACGAACCCTTATCATTACCCAGCTTAACGCTGACCGGCAGGCGGTGAATGCCGGTATTCACGCGCAGCTGGCCAAACGCGGCGAACTGGGTGAGAAAGCGGTCACCGTCCCTATCCTCGACAAAATCACGCATACCCGGCATGCCTTTAACAAAACGGACGCCTGGCAGACGGGCATGGTGGTAAAACGTGGTGATCGCTACCAGGACGTTGTGGCGGTCGACCGTAAGGGGAGCACGGTCACGGTGCGGGATGAAGAGGGTAAAATCGGAATGTATTCCCCTAAAGAGCTGATAACCGGCGACGTGCAGCTGTTTAAGCGTCATAACATTGAGGTCCGGCAGGGCGATCTGCTGCGGTTTACAGCCACGGACCGTGAGCAGGGCCAGACCGCTAACCAGCGTTTTACGGTCGACAGCGTCAGCGAGACGGGAAATATTCGCCTGCGGGGTGCGAACGGTCTTGTGACCATCAACCCGACTCAGATCCGGGCGCAGCAGCATCTTGATTATGCCTGGGCCGTGACCGGTTACGGGGCGCAGGGGACCAGTACGGATTATGTGATTTCCCTGGAAGGAACCGACAAGGGACGCCAGGCGCTGGCTACCCGTCGTGCGTTTTACATTTCGGCCTCCCGTGCAAAGGAGCATGTGCAGATTTACACGGACGGTAAGGCGGACTGGGTGAAAGTCGTCACGTCACCAGAGCGCGATATTAAAACCGCGCACGATGCACTGCAGCCAGAAACGCAGCGTAAACAGGCGAAAGCTATCTGGGCAATGGGTCAGCCGGTCACAAAAACCGCCATTGGTCGCGCCTGGGTGCGCCATCAGGGGATGGGCGACGCATCGCTGACGGCGAAAGTCATTCCGGCCACACGACGTTTTCCGGAGCCGGCACTCGCGCTTCCGGTCTATGACAACAACGGTAAAAGTGCGGGTCTGGCCCTGGTCTCCCTGGTGTCCAGCCCGGAGGGCCGGCTGACACAGGGTGACACCCGTATGGTCATGACTGACCGGGCACGCGGGGCTGTCCTTCAGCGGAGCCAGTCAGGCAACACCCTTGTGGTCAGTGACCTGAACGCGGCACTTGAGGCGGTGAAAGCGAATCCAAAGGATGGCGTGGTGTGGCAGACCGGGACCGAGTCACCGTCAGCCCATCTGTTGAAGGTGACCGGGGTTGTGCGACAGGATGATGAGCAGCGACTCGCGCTGTCCGACCTGAGCGGACAGGATGAACGTCAACAGGCTGAACAGAAGCAGGCGGAGCTGATACGTGCGCAGGAGGCAGCCTGTCAGGAAGAGAATCAACCGCAGCGCATCGTTCTCCCGGCCGAGGAGGTGGTGACGCTGCGACCGGAAGACCTGAATCCGGTCAAACCTGAGCCACTGACACCGGATGACAGTCTGCTGGCAACGGTACGAAATAATGACCGCGAAGACGGTCATGAACAGAAACTGGCGGAACGTGTGCGTGGTGAAAATGCATTGCCGGATAGTGCGCCAGGCGAACGTGAACGGGTATCACGTGTCGTCAGTGAGCTGGCCAGTGCTGAACGTGAAATGGTTCGCCATGCAAACAACAATGAGCGCGGCAGAATGCCGGAGCGCGAAGAACAGACCCTCACCCATACCATCCAGAAAGAACGCTAATCTCAGGACAGGAAGATAACACAGATGAAACTGAAGACACTGACCGCTTTAATAGTTACAACATACATTGGTTTTAATTTCATGGCGCAGGCCTTGGCACCTCAGCCGGTCTTCACGCCCGAGCAGGAGGCCAGGATCGGAGAACTTGCCGCCGGGTATCTGGTGACCCACCCAGAAATACTGGTTACGGTCAGTCAGAAACTGCAGGAGCAACAGCAACTGCGTAAGCAGAAGTTATACGCCCTGAACGTCATGGAACATCAGACTGAATTACTTCAGGACCCGGACACGCCGACGACCGGACCGGAAGGTGCCAGGGTAGCCGTCATCGAGTTCTTTGACTATCAGTGCGTGTTTTGCAGTCAGTTTGCGCCGGAGCTGAACAAAGTCATGAAAGCTCAGCCGGATGTCCGCTATATCTTTAAAGAATGGCCCATCTTTGGCAGTCGCTGGGAAGCATCCCTGCAGGCGGCACATCAGGGCCTGGCGGTATGGAAAGAAAAAGGGCCAGAGGCCTATGTAACCTACCATAACGCTATCTATGCCAGCGGTCATCATGAGGGAAATCTGACCGCTGGAGATATTCAGGCGGCCGCAACAAAAGCGGGTGTTAATGCCACGAACGAGGCCAGTCACCCGACCATACTGGAAAAAAACAGCACGCTGGCAGAATCCCTCGGCCTGACAGGGACCCCTGGTATCATCGTTATGCCTCTTACTGGCACCACTCCAGATAACATCATCCTTTTCCCGGAAGCGGTGACAGCTGAAAAACAGCTGGCCGCCATCCGTAAAGCTGGGGCTGCGAAGTAACATCTGTTCTTGGCACGATATGGACGAGCTGATTGAACTGTAGGTCCACTGTATGCTGTTGAAGTTCCTGTTACAAATACGAGATATGTACCTCGCGATGCAACAGGAATCAGACCTGAGTGATTATTTTCGTTCGTTTATAATACGCAGTACTTCTGTTACCAGACCTGAAGCAAAGCGCTGGTCTCGCTGCCTTTCGTCTTCCAGATCAGGATCATCACCACGCATAAATTGCCCATAACGAACCGGGCCAGTTAACCTGTACCCTTCAGTATCACCGTTGCCCTCAGCAAACGATTTCTGTAATGCGTCCAGACCAGCCTCTAGTGCTGATGCATGTTCGCCACCTGCAATGCGATTCAGGAATTTCTCCGCAACTTGTTCAGGAGTCCCGGCATACCGCATTACATGGATCAGATCCGCTGCATCTTTAGGTTCATTCCGGTTCTTGAATGAGATGGCCTTAAGCAAAATAAAGGCCACCTCATCGGCATACCGTATAGTTTCAATAGCGATACCAGCACCGGAAACGCCATCCTCACCAAACAGTTCCGCTTGTATTTCCGTCTCTCGGTACCAGTCATATGCCATTTCGGCGAAAGGTATCACAAGTGCAGAGACATCCTCTCCGTCGATAGGTACTGACCTTCCGGGACGACCATCGGAATTGTTCCCCTGTAAGAACTCCACCAGGACAGGTGCCTCACCCTGAACAGGAAACTCCCAGCGCCATGAATTATTATCTTCGTGTTTTCTAAAACCTCTTCCCACCAATTGCTCATGTAACGAGGCGTAATTCTCACCTTCCGCAATTACCTGAAGATTGAGCACAACATCGACATCCGACGTGCCGTAATGTGCAGGGACATTAGGAGGTTGCTCGGGTGTTAAATACCGTGGCACTAACCCGCCAATTAGGCGTAGAGTGCCCTTCATTGTTCCAAAAGTTGTCAGCAGGGTGACTAAAACTCGCTCACACGTTTCAGTATTAATCGCTGAGTAACCAAATCTGGTTTTAGGTTTGGTGTGAACCACCATAGTTACATCTCCAGTATGTCTCTTCGGAATTGCTCTGCAAGCTCAGCATTTCGTCCTTTACCATCTAACAGAGATAAGTACTGGATGAAGTTACTGGCGCACGGGAACGGATTATCTGTATCAATGAATTGCAGACCTGCCGAAGGCCATTCATGTAAAACAACGTTATATCCCTTTTCGGCCCTTTTTATCTCAGTTGACTGCATAAACCGATCAGCTTGACCAAGAGGCACAATGATTTCCGCTACATTCACACCGGTAAGTAGTGGTGACGCCTGATTGGCCGACAGTGCTCCAGTGATAGCCCATTTTACTGGGGTCTCAGAACGGCGCGTCCTTTGATCTATTTTTATTGCACAATCCACCGCGTCTGTAGCAAACAAATAGCCGTAAAAACTCTTCTTCTTCCGTTGCCTGAAAGCTTCAGCCCAGGAGTTAAGCACTGCACTGGGATTACTCAGTTTCCGTCTTTGTGAGCGTCCCCCTTCACTGGATTTTATGAGCCACTCTCTACGTTCAAACTCCTTCAGAACACCAGAAACGGTAAAGGACGACGTATCTGAAAACCTGCTTAATTCCTCACCGGAAAACCATTCGCCTCGGGAATGCAGTAACGCGTGAACAACCATTTCTCTTGCACCGGTAAAGAGGTCAGATGCACCAGATTTGGCGGCACGTTTTCGTGGTCTCTGAATGTCGATAAGTGTTTGTTTATGTTTAATATACAGGGTGCCGCTGAGTTCGTAGTATCCGATATTATGATTTTTCAACACTTCGCGCGCACCTTCGCTGATCAAGTCAGCGACAAAAAGAGGTACAATATTCTGTTTTCCCTTATTTTCTTGACGATATTCATCAAACGCCCAGATCGCCTGTTTTACATCTCTTGGATATGCCTGTTTTTTTATCTCAACGGGCACAATCCATTTGCCCTGAGCTGTATCGATTTCAAACACATAATCAATGCCGTAATCTTGTCCCAGATAACACAGATTTGCATTCTTCCCTTCAAGTATCTCCCCAAGACGTGTAATTAAATCCTGTAAGGCATCGTTTTCCAGATTGATCATGAGTGAAACCCTTAATTACTGTTTTTTTCTTAGCTTCTTAGTATAGTTTATCTGTACAGATAAGGAATGGCAAAAAGCTAATCCTTATGTAAAAAGGATTGTTTATCTGTTCAGATAAGGCATCTGTTTTACATAAGGTATAAATCATCTGACAATGATTCTGGACATGCTGCGGAACCAGTCTGATGCTGTAGGGTGATGACTAGACCACTGGCATATGTCAGAGACAATCTGTTGAAGTACTGCTTATAGTTAAAATTTTAGTTATAAAAAACATAACATTGCGAATAGAGAGTGAATTAACATGTGGGAAGTAGTGCTTAAAGCGATCCTCGTGATACCAGTTCCACTGGTCACGGCGATGATGACCAGTATCGTTCCTTACCTGACTTACCGCCAAAATGGCGATAAGAACAAACTTGAGTTGATGGACACATTGGCCAGGGAAATTGAGAAACCGGAACCCTGTGCGTATCTTGTCGAATCCTGTGTCGCCCGTTTGCATAATATCCGCCCGCTTTCATGGTCGTTTTTAAGGCTAGTATTACCCTACAGTAATGCCGTAGAGATCATTCAGCTAGTTTCAACAGGGAGACGTGTAATGGATTTATTCGAGATTTCAGCTGACAACGGACGGCCCTGCGTTAGTTACGCCGTTGCGCTAAGCAGGCCGGTAACAAGATGGCTCACGATGGTGACATGTTTTATGTCAGGAGCGTTTTTTATGGTCATTATGTCGATTACTGAGTGGGATTTGCTCAAAATTCTGTCTGAACAACCCGGAAGTCACGCGATGTATGGTGAAGCGATATACAAATTTGTTCAGATGCTTTTTTGCTCATTAGCTTTCTATATATTCACCGTGCAGGGAGTGATACTTAAGCGCGCAAAGAAAAGACTGGCCAAAATTCAGGCACTAATTGCGGTCAATTATCCCACTTCCGATGAAAAGAACCAGAGTGACAAACAGCAAAACATGAATGACTAAATTGATTCAGAACTGGAACCATCATTGATTATTCATCATGTCAGTGTAATACGATCCTGTACCTTACGCAGACGAGTTTACCTTATCTCAAACATGACTGTGGTGAAAAGGTCCGTCGCAGGTTGTGAGGGGCACACTTCGCGCTCCCAGCCTGTTACTGGCTACAGGGAAAATCGATGTCGTAACGGAGTCTGGTAAGTGTCTGAAAACTATCGATAATCCTGAAAATCCAGACCACCACGGTTCAGAAGGGAAACAGGATGACCGGTGGACCCACTTTAACGCAACTCTGCTGCGACGACGCCCCAGCCGGGGTCCCGCTTACCATGTTGTTAAGTTAACATGTTCTGAACTTCCCAGGTTCCTGTGCCGTGTCAGATTAGGTCCAGACGATCGCGGGCCGTTCGCAGGCGTGCCTCGCCGCGGCGATCGTACTGCTGGGTGGTTGTGACGCTGGCGTGACCCATTGCGTCCTTTACCGTAATGAGATCTTCGCCGTTATTCAGCATCGCAGTCGCAAAGGTTCTTCTCAGGTCGTGCGGCGCGCATTTCGCAATCCCGGCCTGGCGCTGGCGCACCTGCAGAATATGATACACCGCCTGGTCGGTAAGCCGGTCGTACGTCAGGGTGTCAAAACGGCGGATGCGGGTGAACAGCGGACCGGGGCTTTCACCGCGGACCTGTTCGGTCCAGTGCATCAGCCGCTGCCAGGTCCCGGCCGGCATGTAGGCCAGCCTTTCCTTGTCCCCTTTCCCCAGCACTATCAGCGCCCGCTCATGCGTGACAATGTCACTTAAACTGAGGCCCACCGCCTCGGAACGACGCAGACCACAGCCGAGGATCACTGCCAGCAGGGCCGCGTCGCGCGCCCCCTGACAGCTGCTGTCAGCTTCGCAGACCGTAAACAGCTGCCGGATTTCCTCTGCCGGCAAGGCGCGACCGCCCGGAAGCTTGGTTCCGCGCAGATTCCGCACCGCACGGATGTGCTGAAAACTCTCGACGTCCATCAGCTTCAGCATCCAGGCTTCTTTAGCCACGCCTTTCAGCGCCGAGAGATAGGTGTTGACTGTGGCCGTGGCCCGCCCGGTATCCCTCAACAGTTCAGCTATCCCCATGACATGATGACGGCGCAGGCTGCCCCAGCAGCAGGTATCGAGGGAGCCGGCGCCGAGCATGCCGGCGACAATCCCGAGGAACGAGGCCATGGTCTGCCGGCTGCGGGGAGAATTCAGCGATAGTAAATAGGCGCGGGCCGGATTAAGCACACCTTCATTCCCGACCCGCGCCGGCAGGAATTCCTGATCCATGAAGACCAGAGCGGGATGGTCATCCATCGGTGGGGTCATCTCAGGCTCCGGGAAGGCCGGAAATAGTCCGGCGCGCTGGGTGAAAATTCGGGGTAATGATACAGATGAAGCGTACCGCAGAAAGTCTACTTTTTCAAACGTACATTTTAATAAGTAAGGAGTTATACTGGTTAGTGAGTATTGAAGAAACACGAACTAACAATATATAAAAGAGAAGCATGTCAGCATCATACGAGTTATTGATTAACAATCAATAACTTACATTTAATAAAGATCATTAGGTTCTGTCTGACATGCTTACATATTCAAATTAAAAATTTGAAAGTTTTCATAAGTCATCTATGAATAAGAGCGACGTTTTCTGCTCTTTACGTTGTTTGAGATGATTATAATAACTGATAAATAGATTATCATTTATATCTTCAGCAAGATTTTCCAGTAATATTATAAGCCTATTTCTAACGCCTGCATTAGTCATCATATCGTTTACAGACATACTGTTTTTATTATTTATAACTCCATCACTTTTGACCTGATCTAAATTAGAAATAATTTTAAGGCATGCACCAGTTTGAACTATAGTTTCGAAAACCAATTTGTGTATGGAGAATGAATTCAATCTTTTAATACTAGAGAAATTTAAAAATGTTAGTGCTGTTTCATCAAATGGTCCTATATCGACATTATGTCTAACTTCATACTCTTTATCCTTGCCGCTGAGTTTTGTAGATGTTTTTTTCTTTACAACAACACGTGCCATGCCTAAAACTTTGAAATAGAGATCTTCAGCAACTTTGTTTTTGTCGAAGTTGTCAATACTGAATCCCTTATTTCTCAAAAAAGGTAATGTTAATTCTTCAATTGTATTTTCAGTATCAATCTGTTGCAAAAAAACAGCGCAATTGAGCATGTTGTTATTATTTTCTAACTCATCAACCATTTTCCGTAAAATCGCTGATTTTACACTTGAAGCACTATTTCTTACGAACTCTGCAGCATGGTACTCTTGAATTGTTTTGTGAACAAAGGTAAATATCTCTGCTCCATCCCTTCTAATTAAACCTGTAACGTCAATATAATCAGCTATAAGATTGTCCGCTAGTGTAGGAGTGCGTTCAACATTCAAAACGTCTAAGGCCTTGAGCGTTATTTTTCTTAGAATATCACCACTAAGTACATCTGGTTTTTTTAAAGATATATACGATATGGCGCAAAAAATATCTTTAGCCTGATCTATAGAAAGGTCGGTTTTTCTATGCCTTGTATAAAAGTGTTTTGTTTTGTCATGCCCTTCGAAAAGAATATTGAATACTCTACTGTAGAATTCTTTAGCATTTTGAGGCATTGAGTCCAAATGCTTTTCACACACACAAAGTAGCACTGCTAAAATAGGCGTTTCAATTGAAGATAATAACTGCTCATTTGACTTAAGGGCATTAATAAGTTGTTCGGAAGAATCAGTAGATACGAAGTTTCTAATTATCGAAAAAACATCTCCTGAATTAAGGGGGGACACATGATAGTTTTTTATTCCATTAGTTGTGCAAACTTCTGTTCCGGGTCTTGATGTAGTGATTATTTGGGTCTGATAGGCATCGTTTATAAAACTTATCTCTTTGAGCACACCCTCCCTTTTTTCAGGTGTAACCTCATCGAATCCATCTAACATTAAGGTTAGTTTTTTACTTCTTAGTAATGATATCATACTTGAATCATCATATTTAATGGTAAGTAACTTAAGCGTATCAGTTAGCGTATCTGTAATGGAGTTATTCTTTAGACTTCTGAGGTCCATAAAGAATGGTATTTTATTGTTCGAAACTGAATCACTGAGTTGCCCTAAAAATATTTTTCTTAAAATTGTTGTTTTACCTTGTCCTGCGGTCCCTATTATATTGGAAACACCCTCATCATTAAGATAAAAACCATCGTCAATCTTATGTATTTCATTGGTTCTTTTATTAGTTATTGATAATGGGTGATAAAACTCGTCAATGAAAGCATCATCGCTTAGATTATAAAGAGTTCTAACTGATAATATTCTTTTTATGCATATATCGAAATAATGGTTAAATATATCTTCATCTCTAAGTTGAATAATTATTTTTTTTGCATCTTCAGTTCCTTTCCTCCATTTTTGCGATATAGCCTTTTCTACCAAACTAAATGAACGTTCGGCAAGGCCCTCCCCATATTTTTCCGCAGCTTTATTCAAGGCCAGCATTCCTAACCCAGTCGCCGTTAGAGTGATTGGTTCTGCCATATTGTCATCCTTTTGTTAAGCAATTATTAATTGCATTTATAGACATTTTTTATACTCTACATTGAGTATGATAGTGATTTTTTAAGTTAAATTTAGACGCGCGCTCTAAGTTTGGCGTTAAAAAATCACTCGCGTGACATTCTAAATATTTTTTGCACAATTTTAAAGTAAAAAAACATCGTTCATATAAAAGTCCAGTGTTAAATTCATCAAAAGGATGAGTACTAGTAATTAGGATTTATAAGGGCTGCTTACCTATCAAGTGTCAGTTATTTTAGTCAACCCAGCGTCCCATCTGGTAGCCTCTTTGGGTTGCCATTGTGCGATGCTTCTTACTCCGGTCGAACCGAAGCTGCAGCGATGAACCCCGAACACGTGGCAGAGAGTGACTACAGGTTCACGCGCCCTGAGTTTCCCGAGTATCGAGAACTGTTCAAAGAGTCTGACATCAAGAGCGTGCTAACCTTTTTTTAGATTTCGTTCGCCATATTAATATGTTGTAGCTTTTCCTGTCGATCATCATGCAGTTGTTTGACCCATTTAGTCATTATTAACATCCATAGCCTTCGCAGCGTCAGAGATGGTGTAATTTGGGTGGACAACAAACTGAGCGAATTCGCGTTTGAATTCAGGATTGAAATTTCTTCTTTTCATTGGAGCGCCTGTGTTGTTCTGAGGTGAGCATATCTCCTCTGTTCATGTGGCCAAATTCAGTATGCCACTACAAAACCGCCCCCAAATAGAGTTACAGGGAATGGATTAGGCATATTGCGCCTAGGACTTCAATTGGCTTTCATACTGATCGCCAGAGAGTATAAACCGGCAACCAGTTTCGTGCATGTTTTACAAACAACAAACGTTTTGGCGGCATCAAGAACCGATAAAAAGTCTCTGAAGGAGAATTAGCATGCATGTAATCCGGTATAACATCTGGAAAAATTACTGACAAAAAGGTAGTATTATGATCGTCAGCGATCGTCTTGTGGTGGGACAGATTGTTGGTTCAGATTACTTTTGCGACCTAACTCAAATATACGTTCGACTGCTTGTGGTGATACAGTTAGGTGGGTGGCAGAACATGATTATTCGGGAGAATGCGGACTTCCGGGATCAAACAGGGATAGGGCGTATCCAGTAAAACGTTCAGGAGCAGGTGAGGGGAGTTTCCCTATACCTGAATGCACAAACCCCCTGATATCTTTCTCATCTTGGCGGAAGGTCAGATATCAGGGGGTCCAAAAGCAGGCGCGTTGCCTGTGAAGGATTATAACGCATGCACCATAGAAAACAACACCCGGCCGCCATAAGAACAGGCCGCCGTGAATGACAATCAATTCTCTGTTCACTGGTCTGAGCTGCCGGCTGCAGAATTAACCCGTTTCTGGCAGGATGTCGATGCCGGAACACAGGATAATTTCCTTCTCGCACCAATCAAAAAACTGACCCGCCGTACACGTGGAGAACATTCCACAAAACCTAAGTGTGAATACCCTGTCTGGTATCGTCCGGAGCATTATAAAAAGCTTTCCGGCGAGCTTGGTCATGCCTATAACCGACTTGTCGTTTGTGACAAAAGGACCGGAAAAGCCAGCCTGCGCATGCGTGTTTCCCGTCACCCACTTTATGTTGCCGGTCGCCGTAAGGCAGGGCGCAAATACGGTTTCCGTCCGGAGCGCCAGCGTCTGCTTGATGCCCTCTGGCCTCTGCTCGTCAGCTTCTGTGACGCCGGCAAGCACACCGTTGGAATGTGCATCTCACGCCTGGCAAAAGAACTGAGCGCAAAAGACACTGCAGGTAACGTCATTCCGGAAACGGAGGTGACGGTGTCACGCCTTTCTCGTCTTATTGAAGAACAGGTTCGGTTCGGCGTTCTGGGACTTGCTGAAGAACGCGCATGGGATCGTGAATCCAGGACCTGGATGCCAACATATGTGTATATCACGCCTGCGGGTTTCCAGATGCTGGGAGTCGATATGGACAAGCTGTTTAAAGAGCAGGAAAAGAAACTCCGACTAGGCGCTGAGCGCCAGCGTCTGATAGACGAAGGTGTGATGGATCAGCATGATGACATCACACCACATGCTGCCCGTAAATGCTGGTCCGGCAGGAAGCGACGTGAAGCACTCACATACCGTCGTAAAAAAGGTGCTGAGCGTAAACGGGCCAACAACCTGATCAAGCTACCGGCAGATGAACGTCTTCAGGTGATGGAGAAGTGGATATACAAAACACTTTCACATGATGAAGCCTACTGGTGCACCCCGGAACGACTGACGCAACTGGCTGTTCAGCACCTTTACCAGCTGGATCTGGCTCTATCACCTCCGGATTAGCCACGGCGCACACTGCATGATCCCCTCTGTTTACATGCCCCTGACCGGGGCTTTTCGCGTTGGTATTTCTCAACTTATTTGTACTTTTTTTGCCCACTGAGCCTTCAGCGGGACATTTTCTGCAGCCATCATCCCTTTAATAATCCACGGCTCGTATGTCCTTTCCTCTTTTCCACATAAATCCGCAAAGTGATAAATCCAACTTTCCGGAAACGTATAACGTGAAACCCGCAAAATTATCTAACCCCCCATTTTTATCGCTCTGTTCATTTCATTCCAGAGTAGATCTTTGTCTTCCGCCATCCTGTGGATAAACAAAAATGCCTTCGCATGCAGCGGCCAAAAGGCCACGCGCTCAGAGAAAAATCAGAAGTACCTCCCGTCGCACGCGCCGGGCCCCGTTCTGGCCAGAATCAGGCACCGCATTCATACCTGACCCCTGCTAAACCGAAGCCGCCCCGGCCCAAAGGGCCGGAACACCCTCGCTTTAAGAGGGATGTTGTAACTAGTCACTAGATCGGCTTCAGATTAAGTGGCGATAAGTTCGATGTACACGCTCGTAAGCGCCTGACGGCGCTAACGCGGAGATACGCCCCGACGTCAGCTTCGCCTTGTCGTGACCACTCCGACCGCGCACAAATATTTCTATATCGCTTTTAGCGGATTATGGCTTATCAGGGTGAAGGGGTTCATAGGGATCATCTAAGATCCAGGTTCCCGGCTATGTCAGACCAGTACCACATGCAGCTGTGTGCCGTCGCCTCTATGCCCTTGGGGCATGAACACCAGAACCGGGAGAATGTCTGGTGTTTGAGCCGCAGAACAAGTTCGGGCCAGTGCCCGGATGCGTCAGTTTGGATAGATGTTTGAGGGCCAAACGTATGAAAATTATGGCTCTATTATGGGTCTGATGTTCAATCGAACGAAAACTCATGTTAGGCGCGAAATATACTTTATCAGACTAATAATCCCCAAGTGGCCGGCGTAAGCATAATAAAAGAAATTACGCGGCATGAAACGCTTGCGGCCTTCCGGACGGATTTCCCTGCAGAAAGAAATCACCACCAGGGGGAATACCAGAGTAGGCAGTGTGGCGAGCAATAATGTTTCTGCGGGCAGGTTCAGGAGATACGATAACCCGTTTAAACAAATCAGTGACAGCACGGCGCCAGTGATCGCCAGTCGCTTCACTTCGGCTATGCCGCTGCCTGATAAGGTTGCCATACTTATGGCCAGCGTAATTCCTGCCAGCCCGTAGCTTGCCGGCTGTAGTGGCCAAATCATGAGGGCCAGGAGCAGATATCCGGCAAGCATTCCTTTCAGGCCGTGCTGGTACTGCAAGGCAAGAAGCTGTGTGACGCCGGCAAACACGAACAGAATGTTGAGGGCCCACCAAGGCTGGTGATGCAGGAAGGCCAGACTGAACACCGGCTGCGTAATGACTGCCCAGATCCACAACCGTTTGGCTCTCTTCTGCAGTCGTTCCGGTGTGCGCTGTACGTTCATCGCCCATATAAGCGTGAACAGTGGGAAGGACATCCGGCCAAGCGCATACATCATCGGCCAAGCTGGCGTCAGAAACACCGTATTGATGTGATCGATGAGCATGGCCAGAAGCGCCACAAGCTTGATCATATCCAGTGCAGCCGGGCTGGGTTTGCCGGTTTTCTGCAGGTTGTGAAGTGCATCGGATACGTACAGATTCATGCTGAGTATTCCCCTGACGACACGCGTTCAGCAGCCAGCTCTGAACCGAGTGCCAGAATACTCTGCCCGTTTGCGATGTCACACTGACTTTTAATTTTTCCTGAATTTTTCGTACCGCAAATTCTGATTTACCCCGCAGCACACGCATTGCGCCTGCCACATCTTTATTCTGGATACAGATACTTAAAATATGAAAATCGTTCATGACACTCCCTTCTTTACTAGATATATCGGCAAAAACACAGATATATTTATATTAAGGAGTGAGTTTTCTTATCATTTTACCATATTTTGAATATCAAAGATTTTTATATTTGTATAGTGCAATACTAAAAAAATAATGTTACTTACATTACAACCTATCTTCTGTTAATTTCATTTCCAGTTCTCCTTCAAGGCTATAACTCAATATTCTATTAGACATTCATCATATTTCGCATCCTTCTCAAAATCATAAATGCAGTGCATAGTCTCAATCACTGGTTATGGAAGCCCGAGGCTAAAATGGTATACTGATGTAAGAACAAATCTTACATTTTGAACTGGGGGATTTATGGCCCGTACGATGACGGTAGACGTGGGTGATAAGCTGCGTTTGCTTCGTGAAAAACAGGCTGAATCGCGCTTGCAGGAATTACGCGATTTGCTGGCCGATGGGATAAACAGCGGCGAGACGAAACCATGGAACAAGGATGCATTCGTGAAACATGTGAGAGCCAGATCGACAAAATGAAAGAAATTGAGCTGATCCCGAAGGCGGAAGAAGATCTTGTGATCTATCTGGGAATATAGCTTCAGGCAGTTCGGAGTCATTCAGGCAGATGAGTATATCGGCCGGATTGCTGCAGTGTTTGACGTGCTGGCCACACATGACATCGGAACACAGCGTCCGGAGCTGGACGAAGATATCTGCTCCCTGCCGGTGGCGTAGCACACGATCTATTTTGTGCAATCGCACTCTGTGATCACCATTATCCGTATTCTCAGTCAGTCTCAGGACACGATGAGACATGAACACTGGAGATAATAGTGAAAGCCTATATATTAACTCCATTAATTTCAATGGCTTTGTCAATGCAATTTTAAAGTGTCACTTTGATCTGCAAGATAGAAGTGACATTTAAAGTTTAGGCTTTACCAAAATTAGAATGGTGCTTTATCAATAACAGACTTACTTCTAATTTCGTCTGAAATCTTAAAGAAATCAATCCCTTTTACCCAATGACATAACTGGTATAATGTGTTTATTGCCGATATTAGTTTGTTTTTTTCAATTCTTACTCCACCATGATGGCTACAAGCATTAAGTAAGTCTTGAGCAATGATGACCTCATTTTTTAGATTATCAGGTAAGCCAAGGAATTTTATTACCCCTGTTAAACTCCCTAACATTAGAACTTGATAGTCTTTTTCGAATTTATTCTCAGCTCTAAGGTTAACTAGCATCAAAACATATTCAAAATAGCGCCTTGCTGTATTTCCTTTTTCTTGTAAGCCATCGCGTTCATATTCGTTAATGTGCTCTAACTCAGCTAACAATGACGCAAATTTATTGATTGCCAGCATAAGATTCACTTCATGCATTAATAGTTCCGATGTGCGATTACTTACCGGTGAACCACTTGGTGGTCGTAGCATTATAGTTGTTGTATAACAATTTATGTTTGGGATTTGTATGAATTCTTCACCTGTTCGGGTCACCCGTTCCACTTCTAACATGTAGTCACCAAAATTACTTATCGTATATGATCGGCAACGCGCAGAGTATAACCTATTGATCAATTTTTTATCTTGGTAGTATGCCTTTAATAAGACAAAGAATGCCTGTTTATACTCAATAATAAAAACAGACTCGACTGACGCATGATATAGCAAGCTATCAGTCCACGCCATCTCAAGCTGCCTACTTTCGTCTTTGAAATCTATTTTTGAGATGCGGTCCCAACTACCTCTATCAATGAAATCTACAATATTTCGTCCAAACCCCTGATAATTATGACTTACAACATGTGATAGTACTTTCTTAATAATATTCCAGTCATGAATTTCTTTTTCATACTCACCATTTAAAATATTCGTCAACGCGCTATGAAACAATTTATACGTCATAACCAACTCACTTATTTTGTCCGCACATTTAGGTGCTCACTGTTCCGTTACTTTGCAGCACTGATGGTCAATTCTACCGCTTTGAACTTGCCGCAAACAAGCTCAGGTCTGCCAGAACGGGATTGATAGCTCGGAGCTGTTCCTGGACGCGCACCTGAGCCTTACGGCTTGGCGATTTTTTGCTTCGTTCCCGTTTGCCTTCGCTCTCCCGCACATCCAGTTTTACCTGAGCCAGTCTAAGTACAGTCCCGAGACGTTTGTTATCGACAATCTGCCCCTGGTCGACACAGGCCAGCTTATCAAATGCCTGGCACTTAAGGCTCCGGTGTCCATAGTGGAAGGCGAGGGTGCCATCGGGATAGTCCAGTACTTTAATTTTTTCACCGGCAAGACGGCTATTTTCTTCTGTTGGGTCCATGAGATAAAGGATCTTATCGTATTGGAATGTCAGTGATTTCGACACGGTACGAACATCATGCCAGGCAAAGATGTCTCTTAACTCATCGGGGATTTCCTGCACCGGACGATGCAAATCTTCGGGAACCTAGCCGGACGTGAGAATCGGCGGTTAAAGTCTGCAATGAAAGTAGCAAGCTAGGCATTTGCAGCCTCAATGCCGGTAATACCTTCCAGACGCATTTCTTTGATCAGTCGATCCTTAAGAGTCTGATTCGCACGTTCCACGCGACCTTTAGCTTCAGAGCTGTTGGCACAAATAAGCTCGATTGCCAGGTCATAGAGCAAGCGTCCGAACTGGGTAACGATGGTATTGCGGTTCTCCGGACCACTGACGCGAAATATTGAGTGTTTGTCACTGTACAGCGATACAGGCTTCCCGTGTTGCTCGATGTCTTCCTGGGTTGCCAGCATATAATCAAAGGCTGTTTCTGACTCGCTGAACCGCAAATGCATCAGACGGCCGGTGGCATCATCGATAAATACCAGAAGGCAGCATTTAGGCGCCCGGCCTTGAACCAGTCATGGTGGGAGCCGTCGATCTGGACAAGTTCACCCAGCCAATCACGCCGGTGTCGGGGTGATAACCCGTGACTTGCGACGAGCATGCGGGACCCAGAGTCCGTCAGACGTCATCCAGTTGCGGACGGTCTCGATTGAAAGCCAGATATCATCGCGCTCTCTGATTTTTCTGCGGCCAGTGTGGGCCCAAAATCGCTGTAGTTTTTACGTATCAGCGTGAGCACACGTAGTTTGAGAGATTCGGTCAACCGGCGGTTGCTAGGCTTGCCGCGTTTGCGGCTGACAAGTCCTTCAGCACCAGAAACACGGTAACGATTTATAAGCCGTTGCGCCTGACGTTCTGAGATTCCAAGCTGTGATGCTGCATCACGGCGGCGTAGACGCTTTTCGGAAACAGCCTGTATTACCGGTAAACGGTGAAGCTCTTTATCTGACATGGTCACCAACATGCGTTGAGTCCCTTAGAATTGTATTCAGTTTAGCTTACTCTAAGGTGACGTTTCTATCTGGATAAAAAGTGACATTACTAAATGGTTCTAGCATGCTTAGTTCGTGAAATCTATCTTATGTTAAATTAAATGATTTAAGTCAGTATGTTACGTTGCCTTTTCCCTTCCGCTCCCGTTATCTATTGAGAAAACCTGAGGAAGAAGTCGGGGTCGAGAGTCATTCTTTAGTCACTGCAACGATGAATGCTCGGCGGCTATAACGGGAACAAGGTGCTGTCGGCCGCAATGCAGACATTGGTGTGGGATTTAGCCTACAGGCATTGTAGATAACGCTGATTTATTAAGGTTGCAGTTTAATTTACTCTTTAAATCTGTTCAATGGAGTGAGAGTAATACTCTTATGTTTTATTACTTGTCTATTTATTTACTCAGCAGTAGTCAAATGAGTCACGAAATTGGTAATACTTCATCTATATCATAGAGGCATAAAATAAAGACATGAATAAGAAAACAATTTTTTTATTAATTATGGCATTAACCGGATGTTCAGCAAATAACCTTCATCAGGGGGCAGAACGTGTACGTATTACAAACGCAGAACCAAGTGTCAATTGTACTTTCCTTGGTGACGTGACTGGAAGCCAAGGGAACTTCTTTACTGGTGGTTGGACTTCCAATTCTAATCTTGAAACTGGTGCTCGTAATGACCTTAAAAATCAGGCCTTCAATAAAGGGGGAAATGTCGTCGTTATTCTAACACAACGAGCAGGGCAAACCGGTAGTTCATACTATGGTTCAGGTTCTAGCCAACAAACTAACGTAACACTCAGTGGGACAGTGTATCGTTGTATAGATTGATAGTGATACACGCAGTAAGTGTTTAAAATTCAAAAAAACCAAACAGAAAACTGAGGATAACCAGCGACTTGATTGCATAAAAACCTTCAGGAACAGAATGTCAATTTTCTGCTGTCGTGTTAGCAGAATCATGTGTTTGTATATGATACGCTGTTAGGAGAACTCTTTTTTAACGCGGAACATGTTTTTCTCACAGGTAACATGTGTATTTTCTTGGGTCTGGTCAACCAAGTACTTCATCTTATAGCACTGAAAATAATAGATTTCCTGAGGGTTTCGGCGCCTGGCGCAGCTGAATACAACCTGCTCGCCCAACTTCTCCTTTATCTCCATCATTCTTCCCCGCGCCCCCGAAGCGGGGGAGAATAAAAAACAATAATATAAAATAAAAACCAAAAGTTAAGACTAAAGACCCTGACAACACACCGTGAAGAGCGCGCTGCTGTCGACGACGCTGAAGACGTGAACCCCGCGGTATCGGTGTAATACTCCCTGATTTTCAGGTCGCTTTCGTGATGCAGCAAGTCCTCTAGCACATCGATTGAATCCCTGACCCGACTGATTATGCAGGTGTAAAACGGGCTGTATTGTTCCGAAATATGGGTACAAAACTGACGTCCTGCCACCTGAGCGTATTTCGCGTTAACCTGCCTTTCGTAGCGGCCTGAATTGCCGTTCTGAAATTCTGTCCATCTGATGCCGCCCCTCAGAATGCCGCTAACGGTCGTTTGCCCTGCGCGTTCACCAACTCAGCAAGAGAAGCTGATTAGATTTCGTCACGGATGTACCATGCCTGAATATTCTAGAGTAATGATTTGATGCTTCCAGGCAGGCTTCTACCATTTTGGTAGGGCCAAGATGGAAATCATCCGCAAGACCGTTTTTCATCCTGTGCCCATCGCCCCTGATATCCGGTACACGTAGAATGCACCAGTGAAAACAACGACTACTGGTAGCATATCAAGTTATGCGTAAGCCTTCCCGGAGGGGCACTCAGTGCCAGCCTTCCCTTTTTATCCATCATTCATTCTCCTCAAACACCCCGAGTTCCATCGAGGGAACATAAGAACCATAATTAAAAATAAAAACATAAGGTTAACGACTAAATGCTAAAGACCACGACGACACATAATTGGGATAGCGATGCCGTCAAATGCTGGGCCACTGCTGCCGGACTGCGTGTTGACAATGATGTGTTGATTGGCATCATATTGCTCAGACGTCCAAATTTGACCGCCTAACCCCGGGTAATGATTCAGGTGACCCCACTCGTTCCACAATGCTCCGGTGCCTCGCTCCCGTGTTGCAGTATCATTTCTAAGAAGAGTTGTTTGTGCCAAAGTCGGCAGGCTGTAACCCAGCAGCGATGAGCAGGACGCGTTCGCGTAGGCCCAACCCGCTTTGATCGTTCCATTCTTTATGAACCAGCTCTTGAGGGTAAAACTGTACTTAATGATTTTCCCCTGGCCACTGGTCGGAATACCGGTGATGGTCACCTTGCTTCCGGTACCTGTTCCGGTAAACGTCACCACCCCGTCCGTCACTGATACCCAGCTGGCGTCGGAGGTCCATGTGTAGCCGGTGGCGTTCTTGTGGTCCTTCTGCACGATGGTGAACGTTGCCCCGGTAAAGCCAATTGTCGGGAATGTCCCCTCTTCTCCAGGCTGGAGATACCTGTACTCGTTGACGTAGATCAAGCCTGGCGCCTCATTTTCCAACGTAATTATATAGTTGTCAGACACTTTTGCCGTGTCCCAGTCGCTCAGTTTCAGCTGAGCCAAGTTATCCCTACTCATTACGTTAGCCGTGTAGACGGCCGTATAGCTGCCGTCGCCGTGATCGCTCCAGCCGCTGCCCGACCTGAGCACCGCATTCGGC
>Ga0207655_1000768_pt1 | contig 35870 bp, 37 predicted proteins | sample KBSM44metaG_FD_184398 | JGI IMG/M metagenome (GOLD analysis project Ga0207655, IMG submission 184398) | Miscanthus rhizosphere microbial communities from Kellogg Biological Station, Michigan, USA - KBS M4-4 metaG (SPAdes) (version 2) | ecosystem: Host-associated > Plants > Roots > Rhizosphere >... | reverse complement strand
CAATATTCAAAATGAGCGTATAGTTCATTCGAGTTCCAATAGTTTTGATCGTTTTATTATAAGCTTATTGTGAAATATCCAATAGTCTTTAGCATTTTTTGATATTTAAGTGTTGTTTTCTCAACATGTACTATTAATAATAAAAACATTACTTTAGCTTACTCATGAATTTTTTGTATAAGCTTATACAAATAAAGACTAACACCCAGAATATAGGCCATCTTATGAATTCACATATCCAAACTGTTGAACTTTCTAAGGCTTATCGCCTGTTAAATCACGGTCCAACCGTGCTTGTCTCAGCCCAGTATGAAAACGAAAACAATGTTATGGCAGCAGCTTGGGCTTGTGCCCTAGAACTTGTGCCTGCCAAAGTGAGTGTGGTTTTAGACAAAAGTACAAAAACTCGTGAATTAGTTGAAAAGTCAGGGCATTTCATCCTACAGGTACCGACACTCAAACAACTTAAACTGGTACAACAATTAGGCTCAATCAGTCAGTTTAATGACCCTGAAAAACTCTCACACTGCCATACGCCACTTTTCCAATTTGAGGGATTTCAGCTCCCTGCGGTTGAAGGCTGCGCTGCATGGTTGATCTGTGAACTGATTCCTGAACCGCATAATCAACAAAGCCATGATTTATTTATAGGCAAAGTCGTCGCTGCGTATGCGGATGATCGCGTATTCCGAAATGGTCACTGGTATTATCATGAAGTTGGTGCTGAATGGAAAAGCCTACATCATGTTGCAGGTGGACATTACTATACGATCGGAGATCCTGTAGATGCCAATCTATAAGCTTAATCCTTACGAATTTTTGCTTGTCGATGGGCCAATCTGTTTTAAATCATGTTCAATTCATAATTGTACAATGATCTAAAGAGACTTAGCCCTTGATCTTAATCGTACATATCCTGCAATAAGCTCCGATTTTACCCTCTGGTTAAGTTGTGTGAATAAGCCTTGATTATTCCTAAACTAAATACTGATTATTTATTGTCATTTTTTTAAATTCACCTTAAGGTGAATTAACGGAAAATGGATAATCTGCATAATGACCAAGATCGGATCGAATAAAATTCAGCTGAGTATCTTCCTATGCCTGTGTATGTGTTTAGGCATTGGCATTCTCCGATTTTCCTATACTGCATTATTGCCCTCTACCCGTCTTGCTTATCATTGGGACTCCAGCTTTGCCAGTATATTAAGCAGTGCAAATTTGTTGGGGTATTTAATTGGTGCATTTTGGGCAATGAAATTGCCTCAAAACTTTACCATGCCTCGATATATCATTTTAGCGGCATTTTCTGGAACGGTGAGTTTACTCAGTTGTGCTTTTTCAGGTCTTCCCGAAAGCTGGTATGTCTTTTGGCGAGTCATTTCAGGCATCAGTGGTGGCTTATTGATGATCCTAGCTCCCAGTATCGTTGCACATTGCAGCAAAGCTGAAGAACGGCTAACCATCAATTTTATTGGCTTTAGTGGTATTGGCATTGGAGTATTATTGGCAACCCTGTTTTTGCCTTATCTTGACAGAATCAACACACAATCTGCATGGATGATTTTATTTGCATTCTCTGCTGTCATTTGTTTGGTCATTGTTTATTTACTCAATCAGTTTAAAGATCATCTGGATCATATCAACGTAACAAACAATCAAACAGGGACAGTTAATGGTATGTATTTTAGTTTGCTGGTTGTCTATGCTTCTAGTGCTTTTGCCTATGTTCCTCACTCACTGTTTTGGATTGATTATCTTAAAAATACCCTACATCTTAATCTATATTTGATTAACTTTAATTGGATTTTGTATGGTGCAGGCAGTGCCTTAGGTGCAATCAGTGCTTACTTATTAGCTCGAAAATTCGGCAATTCTACCGCATTAAAAATATTATATAGTCTGTATGTTTTTGCGATCTTGATTGCTATTTTTTCAACTCATCCAATCCTTACCTATACATCATCCTTTTTTACTGGTTTGCTTAATCCTGCTGTGGTTTTCCTTACTTCATATACCATTTTACATCTTTATCATGTGGCCTATAAAAAACTATGGAGCATGGCAACATTAGCTTTTGCAGTAACTCAATTGATTGGTGGAATCTGTTTTAGTAGCTTGCAACATTGGGGAGTTTCATATCACCAGCAATTTATACTTGCCTCATGTGTACTTGCTGTAGGTACAGCACAATTTTTTATCTATTCTCAAACCCATCAAGTCATTAATCATAAATAAAGCTTAAGTTTTTATGAAATTTTATAAACTATTGGTTATCAATTCATTTTTCATACTTTTGAATCCTATATAGTTATCCTACCGTAGGGAGACAGGGATGCCGCCACATCTGTATAGAAATGTGGGAGCACAGGACGTAACCTCGCCCAACGCGAGATTTTTGTCATCTTGTATCTTTTCATCTGAGCAAGAACAAAGCACTGCTTTGTTTGCAACGCAAGAGTGAGGCATCGCCTAGGCAAAAATATTTAAACTTTGAAACTAATGTGTGATATTGCAATCTTGTTATAATCAAACAATTTATTTTCCAATACAATTGATTTAATTAAAAATATTAATTAAGAGAATCTCTATTCTTTTGTCTAATTTGTTTGACAGGTTGACTATAAAACCAATCTAAACACGCTAAGCTTTATCCACTATGAAGCAACCTGTTTTACACACAGAAATAATTTAAATATCAACCTCAAGCAAATAAGTTTTAGCGTTCACTAAAAGCATTTTTCTTACACTTATTGACCATTTGGCATATAAATTGCTCTTTGTAATGCATGGATGGCAAAGTCATAAAGGTTTTAAGATGAATACTGAAATTAAAAAAATTCAACCTGAAGATGAAGTTTTAAGTGCAGGAAAGAACCTAACATTTGGTTTACAACATGTACTCACCATGTATGGTGGTCTGATTGCAGCACCTTTGGTTGTAGGCACGGCGATCGGTTTAAATGCAGCTGAAATTGCCTTATTAATTACGGCATCTATTCTTGTGGGTGGTTTGGCAACATTACTACAAACGCTTGGAATAAAGTGGTTTGGTGCAAAACTCCCAATTGTACAAGGCACTTCATTTGCTGCTGTCGCAAGCATGATCGCGATTGGTACAACTGGGGGCAATATCCAAACGATTTTTGGTGCTGTGATTGTCAGTTCTATTTTCGGGATATTGATTACCCCCTTTTTCTCAAAAATAGTGCGTTTCTTTCCACCGATTGTGACGGGTTCAATTATTACTATTATTGGGATTTCACTTTTACCTGTTGCAATCCGCTGGATTATGGGCGGTAATCCTAAAGCTCCCGAATGGGGCTCACTGGAAAATATTGGGATTGCGGCCTTTACCCTCGGTATACTACTTGTGGTGAGCCGCTTTGGTTCAGCTACAATGGCGCGACTAGGCGTACTCATTTCAATTATTGTTGGTGCAATTTTTACCATCCTGCTTGGTGTTGCCGACTTTTCAAAAGTGAGCGATGGTGATTTATTTGCTTTTCCACACCTATTTGCTTTTGGTCTACCCAGCTTTGAAATGTCCGCTATCTTAACCATGTGTATCGTGACCATTGTGATCCTTACTGAAACAACAGCCAGCCTATTAGCGATTGGTGAAATTGTTGATACAAAAATGGATAGTCATCGTTTGGCAGATGGTTTAAGAGCCGACATGCTATCTTCTGCGATTGCGCCATTATTTGGTTCATTTATGCAATGTGCTTTTGTCCAAAACGTAGGACTGGTTGCCATTTCAGGTGTTAAAAGCCGTTTTGTAGTAGCAACGGGTGGCGCTATTTTAGTTGTGCTGGGTTTATTACCGATTTTTGGACGCTTAATTGCTGCGATTCCGATGCCTGTTTTAGGTGGAGCAGGTATTGTTTTATTTGGTAGCGTTGCAGCAAGCGGTATTCGTACATTATCTAAAGTGGATTATCAAACCCAATCCAATCTCATCATCGTTGCTGTGTCGATCTGTGTCGGCTTAATTCCTTTAATCAGCCCTGATTTCTTTCATGCCTTTCCTAAAGTATTCCAAACTTTATTTCATTCAGGAATAAGCGCAACGTGTATAGCAGCAGTATTACTCAATATTTTCTTTAATCACCTTTCATTTGGTAAAAAACCTGTTGGATCTTCGGTAAAAAATGTACAAACGGCCATACATTGAGATAAAAAAAGCAGAGCTTGAATTGAAGCTCTGCTTTTTTACTTACCACGCTCTATTTAACCGCCAAGAAAGCAAATGACTGGATGCTTCTCTTAAAACCATTATTTTGTGGTTGGCATATGCTTTTTAATAAAGGCAACCAATTCAGGATTTTTTTCAACAATCGCTTGAGTATGGCTGGCATCTTTCACAGGTAAGAACGTTACATCTGTACCCATATCTTTTAAACGTTGTTGCAATCCTTCCGTCACAGGATAAGGCACTGCCATATCAGCAGTCCCCTGGATAATCATCACAGGACTATTAATTTTTTTGGTTGCAGGTTGGTTCTCAGCTAAGAATTTTTTTACTGTCGGATTTTCTTGGAAATTATCGACCAATCCAGGATAGTCTAAAACAGTTTTTCCTCCATTCTTAACAATATAATCACGGATATCATCGGCAAATTTATTATGTAATTCATCTAGACATAAGCCATTTTCACCTGTGGAACCTTCCGCAAATTCTGCAATAGTTTTTGAACGATCTTTAAAAACTTCTCGATAATTAAACTTAGGCTCATAAGCGGTCACACCAACTGTGGTATAAGCAGCGTATGCCAATAATTCTGCATAAACTTCAACAGCAGTCCCTACTGGAGCTGTTCCAGCTTGTTCCTTTTGAAGAATATCTCGAATTGCTTGTGGCGCAACGACAGAAATAATATAACCCAAACTTGAGGCAGGTGCGCCTGCGACAGCACCTCTATAATTGGCATCACTATTGGAAAGCTCAGCAGTTCCTAAAGAACCATGCCCACCCTGCGATTGCCCGACAGACATCCATTGACCATTGATCTGATTACCATAGCGCTCTTTATATGCTTTCACTGCATAAATCGCTGAGTTAGCCTCACTCTTTAGATTTAAATACGGATGCATACCTGGTGTACCCAAGCCTTCATAATCTGGAGCAATAATCACATAACCTTCATTTAACAGGCTTTGCGCCATATTTTTAAATCGTGGGTTAAATTTATTTCTACTTGGGGCGCAACTATCACCAACGCCCACCGTGCCATGCTCCCAAACCACAACTTTCCAACCATCTGCAGGTCGTGTTGTTTTGGGGATGAAAACCATCGCTGTGGCTTTCTTGGTTTCACCAAGTACATTTGGCATATTATAAGTCATGACTTTGACCGATGTAGCCTCATTGATTACATCAGAATTATATGTATTTTCAGATACATAATCCTTATTTGAACCCCAATTATTCCAGTTATTATCATCATCATTACATGCAGTTAATAATAATGCTGAACCGCAAGTAATAGCTAATAGTGTCCGTTTAAATCCTACTTTCATTAAAAAGTCCTCAGTTTTTATTGTTTGAACAGCTCCCTGTTCACCACTAATTAAGCATAAAAAAAAGCATCTTGCTAGAATGCTTTTAACTAAATAGTAAAATAATAGATAAATATAGATTGTAATCTTAAATTTAAATTCAAAAAATCAAATTAATGCAATAAAAATTCCAATAAAGATGATTAAACCAACCCAACGATTGTGCCTAAATGCCCAAAAGCATAATTGTGGATCACGATCTTTAGTTTTTGACCATTGATAAATGAAATCAGCAACAACCAATAATAATGTAATCAGGCCAAACGGAATCAATATGTTTTCTAAATATAATGCCGAACCAATCAACAATACACTGGTCAATTGCAACAAAGAGATGATTTCAATATCATATTTTCCAAAAAGAATAGCTGTTGATTTGACCCCAATTTTTAAATCATATTCACGGTCTGTAATTGCATATTGAGTATCGTAAGCCACTGTCCATGCTAAATTCCCAAAATAAAGCAACCAACAGGTCCAATCTAAGGGTTTTCCCATTGCAGTAAATGACATCGGAATCCCCCAAGAAAATGCCATTCCTAACACCACTTGCGGTAAATGGGTATAACGCTTCATAAATGGATAAATAAATGCAAGCACTAATCCTGCAAGTGCGCAATAAAAAGTCGCAATCGGTAAGAAGAATAATGTACAGGCACTCGCTGCAACCAAGCCAATAAAGACCCAAATCGCTTCTTCAGCAGAGATGACTCCAGTTGCGAGTGGACGATGTTTAGTCCGCTCTACATGGGCATCTACTTTACGATCAGCAAAATCATTGATTGCACAACCCGCAGCACGCATAAAGATGGTTCCTAAGACCATTGCAACCAGCGTTACAATATCTGGAATTCCATCTGCAGCAATCCATAATGCCCACATGGTGGGCCACAAAACCAATTCTGTTCCAACGGGTTTATCAAAGCGACATAGATAATAATAAGCTTCTAACCGTTGTCGCCAAGTGGTTTGTTGCGCTATCGACATGACAGTCCTTAAATACTCTATTTTGAAATATTCTGTTGATGTAAAAATTGCTCAAAAGCAGGTAAAAAAGTTTCTTGAACAATAAATTTACAACCATGCCAAGTATAACAACTTTGCCGCGTCCAACCTTCTTCTAATTTTAAAACACGGCGTTCACATAACGGATTGGTACGTTGAAATAAATATTTTCCAATTGGCTGCGTTCGGATGTGCTTAAACAAACGTGCTTTGCCATGGATACTTAAAATGGGAAATATACTTTTTGCCTTGACCCAAGGTTGTTCATCACAACCAAATAAATAACTTTCACGCACCCAGGAGGTGTGTTGATGCGACATTAGCATCCATTGACTATCTAACAAGGTCATTCTTTGATAATGCTCATGAATCGGTTGAACTTTAAATCGCCCACCTGCTGCCTCAGTCAATTGTTGAGTCAGCGAACCTTGTGCATACAACCATGCTTTTAATTCAGGAGGAAATTTCTTATCCCGTATTGTGCATGATTGTTTCAATGTTCAGCCCTTCAATTTTTGGATGACTCAGTGTAACTTAATTTTTTTAATTTGTTTGACTTGATCTTGCAATTATTCAAAACTAGCTGAAAAATCCATCAAGTTAAATATAAATAAGCTTTCTCTTAGGTCTAAAATTTAGCCAATCCTCAATACTCAATTACGTTCAAGCATCCTTAAATGCTTATATCACTATTTTGATTTGTATGACTTTCTGCTACATTTTAGCTTTAAAATTAATCGAATGTATTTTAGGGCCCCTCATAATGAATATAAAAACAGCACTCCAACTCACTATTTTATGCGCTCCTTCAACATATTGTTTTGCGCTTAACTTATCCAACGCCCCCATTCAACAAGTCACCCTGTATCCCACACTGGCAAAAATCGAACGAAGCTTTCCAGTACAAGCAGGAGAACAACTCATTACACTAAATGGGCTTGCAGCAAACTTCAATATAGACCAATTGCAATATCAAAGTAGCAATATTGAAGTCAATGCTGTGTCTCATACAGATAGTGCAATTGATAAACCTGCAGGAAATGAATCTGCTCAATTACGTCATCACATTGAAAGCATAAAAAAACAGATTTCTGAACAAAACTCGATTATTCAAGCTGCTGAATTACAAAATAAGTTCTTAGAAAATGTCATTAAAGGTTCCGCGCCAAAAGTCCGTAAACAGGCTTACGAGGCTTTTATTGCCATTGACCAAGCCAAGGCCGAGAAAGAAAAATTACAACAACGCTTACAAGAGCTTGAACAGGATCTAAATGCCATTGGAGATAGTGAGTTTAATCAGCGAACACTAAAATTTTATGTCAATGCCCCACAACGGGGTGAAATTAAAATTAGCTATATGGTTCCTTATGCACGCTGGCAGCCGATCTATAAAGCTGAGTTAAACACCCAAACCAAGCAAATCAAGCTGACACGTATGGCAATGATTGCTCAAAAAACTGGTGAAGACTGGAACAATGTTAAATTGGCATTATCCACAGCAACCCCACAAAACTATATTCAACAAGTTCAACCCCAACAATGGTGGGTAAACTATTATGAACCAGAACCAGTACGACCAATTTATCCAGCACCCGCACCTATTGCAATGGCTGAAATGAGTTATGATAGAAAGTCCACTGCCGCAGTAAAAAAATCGCCCCCTCAATTTCCACAGTTTCAAACGGCTGATTTAAATTTTAGTACTGAATTTCGTTCAGAAACCAAAGCATCCATTCCAAGCAGCCAACAACAAATCTATTTACCTTTAAGTACTGAACAATATGCGGCTAAACTTTCAGTTTGGGCGATTCCAAAACAGAGTACTCAAGCCACAATTAATGCTGAAATTTCAAAACTTGATCAAAATTGGCCTTCTGGAATTGTAAAACTATATCGTGATGGCGACTATATTGGGCAAAGAGCTTGGAGCAATAGCGCAGATGAAGCACTTCAAATGAGCTTTGGTACAGATGATCAAATTCAAGTTAAAGTCACTGATTTAACCGACAAAAAAAATCCAGTCAAAGGTACTCAATCTGAAACCATACGAAAACAGCAATATTCAGTACAGAACCTGCATAACTATCCAATTCAGGTTACGATTTTTGAACCTGAACCACAAAGCCAGAACGGTAAACTCAGCACTCAATCGACCTATAATATTCCACCGACTGCAACACAATGGAATGGACAACCCAATATCAACCAATGGCAAATTGATTTAAATCCGAAACAGATTTATAAATTAGATATTCAACATCAATTTAAATATCCAAGCAAAGGGAGAACTTCAGGGTTTTAACTTTCGGTTTTTATACAAAATTTAGCCCAGTGATTACTGGGCTTTAATTTGGTCACGTAAATATCATTAATTTTGACATTTATTAGAGATAATCGCCTTCTCTTTCTGGCTGATACAATATTTTTTCAATTTTTACTTTCATCAAATGACCATCTGGCTGTGGCCATTCAATTTCCTGCCCTTCTGCCAATCCAAGAATTGCAGTACCTACAGGTGCAACAACATTGACCTGCCCTGTCTCACCACGAAAATCATGTGGATAAACCAAAGTAATTTCGGTTGCTTCCGTCGATGGTGCAATGGTGATTAAGACTTTTGCATTCATGGTTACTACATTTGGAGGCATATCTTGAGGCGCAACCACATCTGCTCGCGCCAATTCCTCTTCTAAATGTTGCATCGTCACAGTCAACTTCGACTGATGTTCCAACATCGTTTCTAAGCGATGTAAATCTTGTTCTGAAATAATAATATTTGGTTTACTAGCCATGTGCCTAATTCCTTCGATCTTTCACATCATTTGGGTATAGCAGCGATGTTTATAATGGGTCTGTTGACATTTTATAAATAAATTAAGCCACAAGCCGTAAACTACAGCATGCAACCTATATGTCGGAAACATGAAACGAAGTATCAATAAACTCCCATAATCTACTTCTTTTATAACAGATATTTACTTCGATGTTTAAGCTTATTGAACAACCATAAAAAAAGCCCCCTTGAGAGGAGGCCTTCTCAAGTTAATGCTTATTTAGCATAAACGGGGAATTTTGCACAAACCGTTTCAACTTTTGCTTTAACCGCATTGATCACAGCTTCATCACCTTTTGCATCGAGGATATCCGCAATCCAACCCGCCAAGTCGCGAACTTCCGCTTCACCAAAACCACGTGTTGTTACTGCTGGCGTACCGATACGGATACCTGAAGTAACAAATGGAGAACGTGGATCATTTGGTACAGCATTTTTGTTTACAGTAATATGAGCAGCGCCTAACCAAGCATCAGCATCTTTACCTGTCACATCTTGCTTAATTAAAGACAACAAGAATAAATGGTTTTCTGTACCACCAGATACAACATCATAACCACGTGAAATCAATACTTCAGCCATTGCTTTAGCATTTACAACCACTTGTTTTTGATATTCTTTGTATTCAGGCATCATTGCTTCTTTAAAGCAAATTGCTTTTGCTGCTATAGCATGAACCAATGGACCACCTTGGTTACCAGGGAATACAGCAGATTGAAGTTTTTTCTCAATTTCTTCGTTTGCTTTTGCAAGGATTAAACCAGAACGAGGGCCACGCAAAGTTTTATGCGTAGTCGTCGTTGTTACATCAGCAATTTGCACTGGGCTTGGATACACACCTGCTGCAACTAGACCAGCAACGTGAGCCATATCTACAAATAAATATGCACCAACTTTATCCGCAATTTCGCGGAAACGTTGCCAATCTACAATTTGGCTATATGCAGAGAAACCCGCAACAATCATACGAGGTTTATGCTCTACTGCTAAACGTTCAACTTCTTCGTAATCAATTTCACCCGTTTCTGTATTTAAACCATATTGAACAGCATTATATGATTTACCAGAGAAGTTGACTTTAGCACCATGGGTCAAATGACCACCATGTGCCAAGCTCATACCTAAAACAGTATCACCTGGGTTGAGTAAAGCAAGATAAACTGCTGAGTTTGCTTGAGAACCTGCGTGTGGCTGAACATTTGCATAGTCAGCACCAAATAATGCTTTAGCACGATCGATCGCCAATTGTTCGATCACATCAACATATTCACAACCGCCATAATAGCGCTTGCCAGGATAACCTTCCGCATATTTGTTAGTGAGTTTTGACCCTTGTGCTTCCATAACAGCTGGTGAGCAATAGTTTTCAGATGCGATTAACTCAATATGAGCTTCTTGACGGGCATCTTCTTGAGTGATTGCTTGAGCAATTTCTGGATCAAATTCAGAAATAGAGATATTGGCGAACATTAGCGAGGTCCTATGAATTAGGGCTTTTAAGCCGTGCTAAGATTGCGCGTATTGTAGCATGAAGTTTGTAATTAAACAGAATGAAGTTTACTCCGTTTTAAATAAAAATGGCTCATGTTGAAAACATAAGCCATTTGCTAAAACCTACAATTTAAAATAGTTATTGTGCTGCAAACATTCCTTTTACATCAGCCACAATATTATCGATATTTAAGGCATAAGCTGTACTATGATCCCAAGCAGGATTGGTAATATAATTCACAGGTGTTGCCAGTGCTTTAGCTGTACCATATAAGGTATCTGTTGCCGCTTGAGGTACAGTGGTATCGGCTCCACCTTGGTAGATAATTACAGGCGTTTTAACTTGAACTTGTAAAGGTTGAGAATCTTTATTCAAGAAAGTTTGAACCACAGGTAGGGACATAAATGTATCTGTTTTTCTTGGATAATTTTTCAATGATCCATTGATTGCAACATACTGTCCCATTGCTCCCCCGAACTTATCGCCTATTTGAGAAGAACAAACAGATTCTGCTTGTTTAGCAATCGCATCAGTCGGCACTTTAAAGACTTGGCTATAGTCTAAAGTTGGGTTTGCATTACGTAAGCCTGCCGCGATCAGAGCGGTAAACGTATCTAAAGATGCATAAACTGGAATCTGTTTATCAGGCGTTGCATTTGCCACGCTAGATTCTCCAGCATTTAGGATCAAATTCAGTTGTGACGCAGGTGCGACAGCAACCGTACCTTTATAATCTAAGCTTGCACGATCTGCGTATTGTGCAGCCCCCAAAGCAGCTTGACCACCTTGCGAGTGTCCAACAGTCACCCATTGTTTCGAAGCTTTATTGCCTAACCAATTTCGTGTTGCAACCACAGCATCTGTAATTGAATAAGCTTCACTTTTTACATTTAAGAATGGATGAAGTTCAGTTCCACTTGGCTCCCCTAAACCTTCATAGTCTGGTGCAACAACCACATAGCCTTCCGCAAGGAATTTAGAAATCATTCCTTTAATATAAACATTTGTCTCATTACGGCTTGGCGCACATATATCAGCGACACCGGTTGTACCATGCGCCCAAACCACAATTGGCCAACCTGAAGCTGGTGGCGCAGTTTTAGGAGTAAATACCAATGACGTTGCTTGTACTTCTGTGCCCTTCACTCCCTTCATCTTATACGTCATCACCACACTATCTGCAGCAACAGCAGTAAAATCAGTCTTGCTATATGCTGTAGGTGTGCCAACAACAGGATTTGTAATGTTATTTACATCAGTATTTGACGGCGATTCATATGAACCTCCCCCACTACCACCATTCTTACATGCTGTTAAAACCAGTCCAGAACTTAAAATTAAAACCGTTAATAATTTTTTTTTCATGTGAGTTATCCTTAAAACACAATTTTTTAAAATTAATTTATACGAGCTTAAGCGTATAATTATTTTATCAATACGTCAAAAAAAAATGTTAAGCAAGTTTTTTAATCCCGATTTTAAACATTGATTCAATATCATAAAGACCTGTAGCTCTTCAGCACTTAAATAAAGCCAAACAACTTTCTTATCAATTAATGTAAATACTACAGTTGGGAAGTGTTACATGACACACAAAAACTAAAACATAAAATAGAATACAACTTTGATTTCCCCCTAATTATTTGTATTTTTCACCTTATTCCCATAGCCCCCCTTGATAGATAAAAAAATGATCATGTTGGGTGAAGACTTTTGGTATTGAAAATTTCTTCTCATTTTAAGAGAAAGCTAGGATGAGGGGATTTTTATATTGATTTATAGTTTTAAAAAAGCTTTATCAAAGAAGCCTAATGCATTTAAGACAATTAAATTTGAATATTTTTCCGACTGCATGTATTTAAAAACCATAATTGAATAGGATTTAAGCAAAATCCAATGTTGATCTCGAATTTATATGACTTTAAATTGTATTTAGGGCCTAAAAAAGCTAGTTTAAGGAAGCTTTCCATTTATATATTGGTTGAGGAACAAAGGCATGCAAGCAATCATTTTAGATACTGAGACTCATACACTCAATGGCTTACCCATTGAAATTGCTTATGCGCCGATTCAAATTCAAGAAGGGAAATTGAGTCTAGATCGTGAACAAATGTTCGATCAGCTTTACAGTATTGGAAATGAAAAGATTTCTTTCGGCTCAATGGCTGTTCATCATATATTAGAATCAGATCTTACGAATCAACCAAATTTTTCCTGTTTTGAACTTCCTCAACAAACCCTTTACATCATTGGGCACAATATTGACTATGATATTCGCGCAATCCAACAATGTGGCGTAGATACAGCTCATATCAAAGCCATTTGTACACTTGCGCTTGCTCGTCTTGTTTGGCCTGATGCTGAAGCACACAATATATCAGCACTGATCTATATGATAAGTAAAGGCAGCGAAAAAGCACGTGAAATGTTAAAAGGTGCGCATCGTGCTGATGCAGATATTATTTTAACTGCAAACATCCTTATGCATATTATTTATCAATTGAAAATTCAAACAATTGAAGAATTATATGAAGCTTCAGAAGATGCACGTATCCCACGTAGTATTAACTTTGGAAAGCACCGTGGTACCGCTATTTCAGAATTACCTAAAGACTATGTACAATGGTTACTTCGTCAAGATGAGCTTGATCCATATTTACGCAAGGCTTTAGAGAATGCAAACATAGTCACACTTTAAGCTTGTGATTTGTAACAAGAAAGTCATATTAGTGTAATTGTCATTCTTTATTCTAGGGTCAATTTATTGGGGAATAATTTGACTCATGGATCACTATTTTAAAACTGACTTGGGAATTCAGGCATTAAAAAACCGCTCATTTCAACTCACTGCTCGCCAAAGACAGTTACTACTTCTGATTGGCACTGATGATTTTAAAATTTTAAAGAGTCCACTCAAACAAAGACTCGCAACACCAGAACTTATTCAGCAACTTGAAGAGTTAGGTTTAATTTTTCAGAATCATGCTGATCATTCATCTGAAATGAAGACAAAAATAACGCCTGAATCATTCAAGATAGAACACTTACATCATTTAAATCAATGCACTAACCTTACTCCCCTACCTTTCCCAAAAGAAGTTGATAAATTAAAAAGTATTATCACTCAAAATCTGAATGAAAATACAAAATCAGCAGATTCACATACCACTACGCATGCTACCAACACAGTAATATCTGAAGAAGAAACACATGTTGAATCTACATCTGAGCTCATTTATATAAATTTTGATGACATCAAGCAAAAAATGTCTACCCTTCTACAAACTCATTGTGGACTGATGACAAAACAGTTGGTAATACAAATACAACAGGCCAAATCCATTCGAGATATTAAATTTTGCCAAATGCAGTGGATTACCGCGCTTCAAGAAAGTCGAATTTCGCCACATGAATTAAACCTAACTATGCAACAGATCAATTATTCCTTACAACACCTACAATCATCTTAAAGCAATCATAAATATTGATTTCAATTTTACCCCTTAGAATGACAAATTTAGTGCTTTTAGCGTCATTCTAAGTCTTTTATCCAGTTTGGTATTTGGTTTTTTATATTGCGCTAATGATACCCAAAATAAGCTAGAGACAATGACAAATTTTAATAAATTAAAGAGTATGCTCAGTTTAGTAAGCATGGGGATATTATTTCTAATCAGCTCAACTAGAAATTTTTTTGTTATGATTTTAAACAACTTCCAAAGATTCATATCTATTTACAAAATCAAATTGTCTGTTTTACAAGCATTCTGTAGAATCAAAAGCCAACCTATTATTTAAAATAATTAGACAATTATGACGCAATATCTTACAAAATCGACAAATCAAACAGCTTTAGAACTTTCAAATTTTTATCCAACTTTTGAACAATGTTTAACGGCTGTATCCAATATTAAATATCAAAAAGATCTACGCATCAAAAATGATCCTATTTCTTCTCAACATATATTGGTCGAAAGCTATTATCTTGGGACGCTTAAAGATAAGTTAAAAATTGAAAAAAATGCAATTCAACATGCCAACCAAAATCGTTTGGCTTTGTATCACCTTGTTGCTGTGGTACTTAATCATTTTAAAACTGCTTAATTAATTTTATCCGACTATTAAAAACGATGACAAATAAAAACGTGTTAAGCTTCCAGCCAACACGTTTTTTAATTCATGGTCAAAATTAACTCACTTGTTCAATAATACGATATATGCTGTCACTTTCCTTGCTTTCAAAAAGCAATTCAATACTGGGTAGTATTTTTTCACCATCCACAATGATGTGATCAATTTTTTGGAACAAAGATAAATTTTCTGTGTCTTCATGCTCTTGTAGCTTGTTTAACCAAGCCATTGCATTCAGCTCATTGCTATATTGATCCTTGACCCTTACTGTAATCATTTCAGTCATTTTTGTGTCCTCTTTTTTATGTACTGTTTTCTTATACCATGACATCACGCAATAATTATTTTGAAGTTGTTAGATTTTATGGCAATGTTAAAAAATAGCTACATTATAGTTTTTTATATCTATAAATCAATAAATTACTTTAAATACTTTGTGTAAATACAACCAAATTCAATTATTTCATGACATTTCAAAAAGAAAAGCCCGCATTTCTGCGAGCTTTTTATGTTGGAAAGCTAGTGCTTATTTTTTATTTGAACTGGAGTCACAAATTCAATAAGCCGTCATTGATCTGTCCAACTACTTCGTAGCGTCTTAGCGACCTACTGTAATTTTAATATAGTCAGATGCATTTAGATCTGCAAGATGTAGCAACATTATTGAACGATATGACAGCAATTATTAAATTGAATATTTTTTTTATGAGTAGATAATAGGAAAGTTTGATTGATTATATCTATTGCGCGTTCAAACATGAAAAATCTAAATTACAATATTTCGTTAAAAAGGGTCTTATAAATTTGACCTACTAAATCGTCTATTCTGTTGATATTTTATCGATAATATTGTCTCTCATAAATCATTAAAAGCATCTATTTATAGCAGATTTCGTATATGGATTCTTATACTTAACAGCTATAGGATTTTTACAATGACTTCCCCCTCCACGTGATCTACACACTTTTTCTAAGCTTCCCTGCTGGTGCTATAATTCAATTAACTTTTTCAACATGTGGGATACTGTCTAGACTGTGTGTACTTTAAATTTTCAGTTATCTGAATACCAAAACCTTCCCTTTCAATGTGACCATTCTTTGAAAAGGAAATTCAGCTTTTCTGAGTAATCTGATTAAAATGCTAAGTCCTAATGCAATAAACATAACAAATATGATTAAAGCCTTATAATCGAGGATGTTCTTGATCATACGTGACCAAAATTTATCGAACATGATGCTGCTCATTCTAGCTGCAACTTTGTGGTTAAAGATATTTTTTATATTTGTAAATGATATTTTTATTTTCTAAAAACTTGAGAATTAAAATAGCCTCTCAACTCATCAAAATACTTAAAAAAACATTGAGACTAATTAATTTTCATTTTTTAATAAAACTTTAATATTTAAACAATACTTTTATTATTAATTATTATCAATTTTTCAATTTAAATATCGTCACAAGGCTATCACGACAATATTGAAGCAATAGCCAAGTCTATATTTTAAGCGAAATCTAATTCTTTTTCAAAAATTCTAAGTTCATGTCGCGCCATAGCTAAATTAGATTTTTGGCGATCTAATACTAAATATAAAAATAGACTACTGTTTCTATCAAGTGGTCTCAATAAGTGATACTGCTTTCCTAATGTAATTAAAATATCATCAATCGTGTCGCGTAAATTTAAAGCTTCTGCTGTTTTCATTTTAGCTCTTAAAACTTCAGTATTTCCAGCAGCGGCAAGTTCCAAATCAATTCCTGTTCCATGTGCTGCTAAAGATAAACCACTTGTACTATCTACAAGCGCTGCTGCTGTGAATCCGTCAATTTCTGTTAAAGCTGTTAAGTCAATTTTAGCCATTTATATGTGCCTTTTATTAAAAAGAGATAATATGAGCCACTTCTAAAGCACCCTCATGTTTAAAAAATACCACAAAATTATAATAAAATATTATTTTATTATAATAATTTGTAACTTTTTTTAATATAAACAAATAATTATCTCTATATTACTTCACAAGTGAAATATTTAACTCAACACAAAAATTTATTAATATGAATTTATATTCAATAAAAACAATGAATAGAAATATAAATAAAATACTTATTTATAGATCAATTTAAAACACCATAATTTAAAAACAATAAAACCCTTCAAATACAACGATTTGAAAATTAAATTAAATAAAAAATCAATGTTCCATAGACAATATATTTCCATATATACACCACTTATCAATATATTTATTATATTATTTTTCACCAATATATTAGACATGCCTTAAGATGAGCATTATCCTAACATTAAGAATAAAATTCTTAAAATATGGACTATACACAGTATTTAATTGTAAAAAGAATTAAGAACAAAAAGCTCTACAATTTTCTATCAACCGTAGTTTTTTATAATTTACAAGAAAGGATGTTATTTACAAGAGGGCTTGTTGATTTATTTAAAAAGTTATTAAGGTCAAAGCAACTATTAATTTTTGACAATGCTTTTGGCTATAAAGGAAAATCAATAGAACAGCAGAGTTTACTTACCCAAAACCCTATCAGGCTTTTGAATGCTTTTAAGCCTTGAATATTAGCTCATTTTTTATTAAGCCATTAACCAAATTTTATAAAATTCCTGAATATCTGACTCAAAAAACTCATCACAATCACTGTCATATACAAATGTTTTTTGTTCTAATAAATATTCAGCTTGATGTTCAATCAAATACTTTTTTAAAAAGTTTTTAAATTCATTGGCACGCTCAGGAAAAATATGCTCCCCATCATAAAAAATCATCACAATTACCTGTATAAAGCCGTAAAACACAGATACAGATTATACAAAAATGCATAAAATTTCAAATTAAATTTAAATACCATGACATAAATCACATTAATTTTATAGTTTTTATTGTTCAATTTTCTTCAGATGACTGAACTAAATTTATAATTTTTTAAACTAAGATATTGTTTAAATTATTTTTTCTCTTGATTCAAATATTGAGTTGATAATTTAAGGTGAATACTTTTCAAGTATAAAAGAATGGAAAGAACTAAATATCCAATACAAAAAAACTCAAAATATTCCAATAATTATTATTTTACTGACTAGTTTTAGCTATCAATTGAGTAGCGTTGATTTTAGCGATATTAAAAAGATGAAACAAGTGTAGGGTGATTAAAATACAAACCAGTTGAAAAAGCTAACATGAAATTTGAAATAACAACCGAAGTTTTGATCCATGCACCCATTGATATTTTTTGGAAAACTCTTACAAATTTTGAAGATTATAAGAATTGGAATCCATTTATCCTAAACGTGTCTGGAGCGTTTCAAAAAGCTGGCAAGATCAAGCTAAGCATACAAAATAATGCAATAAACAAAATGTCTTTCAATATGATTGTGTTAGAAAAACAAGAAAACACAGAGGTCAGCTGGTGTTGAAATGTAGTCGTTAAAGGAGTATTTAATGTAGAACATAAATTTAGATTACAACAAATAAGCACGAATCAAACAAGGTTAATTCATAGTGAAGCCTTAAGTGGAGTTTTGTTAAAACCTTTCTTAAAGAACTTATAGACTAAAACCAAGCCGAATTTTGAACGAATCAATCATGCAATTAAAGTAAAATTAGAGAAACCATAGCACAAATCATTTAGAAAATTGACTTTAATCAGTAAAATATTAGCCCTTAATCGCATTATGCTTTGTATTATTTAAAATACGCCCCATCTAGCATTAAACTATAAAATCAATCGAAGGAATCCAAACAATTGGTATTTAAGGAGGATCATAGTGGAGATCAAGTTTGACCATTTAAGTAATGTCAGTAAGACCGAGATTATTGAATTAAACACAAATGATCGCGTCCTCAAACAAATGCCCTTAGCCAAAGGGACTATTTTTAATGAAGATCAATGTATTGCGTGGGTCAATGATAAAGAAAATCAGTGGACACAATACGGCTATGGCCCATGGGCATTTATTGTTGATGGCAAATTTGCAGGTTGGGGAGGATTACAATATGAGCATGGAGATGCTGACTTAGCTTTAGTTTTGCATCCTAATTATTGGGGAATTGGCAAACAAATTTTTGATAAAATAATAAATAAAGCATTTAACGAAATGGGTTTTGAATCAATCACAATTTTATTACCGCCAACACGGAAAAATTTAAAAGGGATCTACTCACTTGGATTTAAATTGGATGGTGAAGTCACCCTAAGCAATGAACATTTTATCAGGTATCGTCTATATAAAATGCCTGTCGTAAAAGTCGAGTAAGTATGATTCAAAAAAGTCTTCTGCGTGGTCATCTTACTGAGTTAAGCAAAATAACTGGATAAATATTCGAAATTCTCATCTTGCTTAGTTTCAACTATAGCTCCTCAATTTGAAAAAAATGAAGCGTGCTTGAACTAAAGTAATAGTAAGCAATGACGTACTTACTTGTTTAAAAAGTGTGGCCGTTTTAGTCCATGCTCACTGGTCAGCAATTCTCTACTTTAAGCGTTCTAAAAAATTCTCAGTATGAATTGTCATTAAACACTCACTTTACCCTGTCTTATAACACTAAGCTTTCAAAGTATGATTTTTAAGACCTTACGTATTTTACTTTATTGCCTTTTCTTTAGATAATAAAAATAGGTCTTCATTGAGATGAGCAAATCTTTCTGCCAACCATTCATGGGTATCATTGAGTGCTTGATTGTAAAAGTGATGACCAAATTCTTCTACGATGAAATCAAACAAAAACTGCGCTGGAAAATTTCCTAGATCCAAGTCTAGTTCCTTTAATACATACTTTTTCAACGAATAGATTAATTGTTCACGCGTAAAATCATCAAATGTAATTATTTGCTTTTTAGCCATAGTCTTTGATTCTGAAAATAATGAGAACACATTACAATACTAATTCAGTTTTTATTCAATCTCATCGCGTCTTAAAATGACGTACATCTTGATTTTTCATATTTGTAAAGAGCCTCAATAGACCTATATAACCAGATTAAAAAATTTATACACTCAACTCTAAATAAGTGACGCCACAGTAAGCCTATTTTTAATTATCTTATTAGATAATAAACAAGAAAAGATATTCATTGATCCTAAACAAAATAAAATTGGGCTAGACATCATAAAACTTAATAATTGCTAGTTTTTAAACAGCTGATCATACTCCGCCTATTGAACATAAAACTGAAAATTCTCTTTTTATAAAAAATACTTCCCTTCAACAAATATAGCAAGTCTAACATTTATATTCACTATATATCACGAAATATGATTAGAGTGTTCTCTGTTGAAAGGCTGGATCTTCTTCTACAAAAAAAACCTCATCAGTGCCAATTAAAGTCCACTGATAGGTTCCAAATATTCTGATTAATTCCTGATTGAAAGAATTGAATAGCCTAACTAAATTAAATGACTCATCATATTCACCTATATATTGTATAACTGGAAACTGTTGAAATTCTGCATACATTTTATGTACCGTTACTTTCTTAATCATTACTTTAACTCCTTAATAAATTGAAAGAAGTTTCATCCTTACAATTTATTCTTCACGCATTGAAACACCTAGTGCTATTTTTTTTGCACTCATCTTTCTTCAACTTTCTTTTGCTGTAGTTGAAGTGAATTAGCATGATTAGCGTCAGGTTGCTTATTCTGATCCTTATTTGACTGTTGCTGTGGCGCTTGAGATTGATGACCATTAGCATCAGGTTGTTTACCCTGATTGCTACTCACTTGCTTGTTAAATTTTGACATAGTGATATCTCTTTTTTACCATTCATATTAATGGTACATTTAACATGCACCTTTATGAACTGAATAGATAGTAGCGACATGTATCAAGGTATATTTAAAAATTAATATCATTGGTTTATATTTATTTTTACAATAAAAATTCATAAATATTGTTTAGACAATGTCCATTAAAAATGTGCCCCTAAAATAAATACTTTAGAAACAGATGTAGAATCCATTACTTATTTAAAAATCTGAATTCTAAGATAAACTTAATATTTTTAGTATTAGCCACTAAATTTATATTTCATTATATGCATAGATGACCATAACATAAATACAATAATTAATATTTTTAATAAATTAATGTAGAAAATCTTAAATAAAATAATTTCATCAACATTATGATATAAAAATTTTGAAATTAAATGATATTTAATAATTATTTATATATGATATTTGGTATTATTTTAAATAAAATAGTCTATGCTGAAAGCTTCATAGACTCCTTTGATAGTCATGAAAAGTCAAATCTTAACTTATACACCTTTGCCGCAGATGTGGATGAGCCAATCAAAAAAGAGGAAATTAAATATAATATTGATCAACGTTTCAAAGAAATAGTAAAAGAGCTAGACCATTCATTTATGGCACATGCCGAACTAATTAAGGGAAAATGGGGGATTTATGCTAACCAACAAATTATAAAACCGTCTCAAGAAAAACAAACAAGATACTTACCGATCTCTATAAATAATCAATTAGATCAGGTCAGTTCTGGAACTTACTATCGAGCACACATATCACCTGCCTTTAGCTTCAAAAATCTACCAAAGCCGATTATAGAACCTAAAATTGGAATGCATTGCACCAAACCCAAAGCAAAAGTTAGTACTTTAAATCAATCTACAGACATAGGTAGCGTATGGAATGGTTTTTTAGAGGTTCTCGCTTTAAATACAATTTTGATTCACCTTGGAATTTAGCTTCAAAAATGACCTTGAGGGGAGAAAAACGATTTCTGCCTATGTATATACAGGATATCGAATTTCTATTTTTGAATCGAAATCTAAATTTAACAACTGACTACAGTTATTTTGAACAAAATTATAAATGCAATAACTTCCATTGGGATATTCGACAACAAGCCCCTGTCTTGGACATTAATTTACCGTTTTTTAAGAGGAAATGATGATGAATAATGCTTTGAAAAAGATATTACTTGCCGCGGGAATTCTCGTCGCAGCAGAAGTTACCACTGCTTGTACACGTGTCGTATATTTAGGTGACAATGAAGTGATTACAGCACGTTCTATGGATTGGAAACAAGACGTAGGGACAGATTTATGGATTTTACCAAGTAATGTCAAACGTACAGGCTTAGCTGGTCCGAATTCTATTCAATGGACGGCTAAATATGGTAGCGTCGTTGCAACAGGTTATGATGTTGCCACAACAGATGGCATGAATGAAAAAGGTTTAGTGGCTAACTTACTTTGGTTAGTAGAATCTGATTATCCAGATACTAAGAAGAATAGCAAACCACCTCTGAGTATTTCTCTATGGGCTCAATATGTCTTAGACAACTATGCAACTGTAGACGAAGCAGTACATGCTTTAGAAAAGGAACCTTTTATAGTTGTTACAGATACTGTGCCAGGTGATACACGTTTAACGACTCTACATCTTTCTATATCGGATGCAACGGGTGATAGTGCAATTATTGAGTATATTGGCGGTAAACAAGTGATTCATCATAGCCGTAAATATCAAGTAATGACCAATTCCCCAACCTTTGATCAACAATTAGCGCTCAATAGCTATTGGCAGCAAATTGGCGGAACAATCATGTTACCCGGAACCAATCGTGCTTCAGATCGCTTTGCAAGAGCTTCATTTTATATCAATGCAATACCTAAAAAAGCGTCATCAGAACATTCTATCGCAAGTGTGTTTGGTGTGATCAGAAATGTCTCTGTTCCATTTGGATTAAATACCGCAGAAGAACCAAATATTTCTTCTACGCGTTGGCGTACTGTCGCTGACCATAAGAGAAATCTTTACTTTTTTGAATCTGCTGTATCACCAAATATTTTTTGGGTAGACTTAAAAGAGATTAACTTCAAAGATGGGCAAACCAAAAAACTGGCTTTAGGTAAAGACCAAGCAATAACCTATTCTGGAAAATCAAACTCTTATTTTAAAAGCTCAAAACCATTCCAGTTTTTAGGAATAAATTAACTTTAAGCAAAAGATAAATGCCTTTTATAAGTATTAATTTACATAAAGACTTCAAACAAAAGCCCTCTCAATGTGGGCTTTCATTAACAATTTACGGTCTAGCACGAAGTTTTGTAAGTTTCCTCTCACGTCAGGCTTCGTTTACCCATTTTACAGATCAAATTCCATGAAAAGTGTTGAATACTTGAGCTAAATTTATTAACGGCTAAGAATATAATGCTTTAAATATACTATTTTTAGTGGTCAAAAATTTCTGCCCAGGCCAAGCTTAACCCATCTATAAAATTCTATTCATCTTTAAAAATTACGTCTATGGGTGAATTAAATAATTTAGATATTTTAAAGGCCAAAGGTAAGCTAGGATCATAGCGCTCTTTTTCAATTGCATTAATTGTCTGGCGAGAAACTCCCAAATATTCTGCTAATTGTTGCTGAGACCAACCTTGCTGCGTTCTCAATTCAGATAAGATATTTTTCATCGATAACGCCAACTCCCAATTGCAATACCAACACCCCACAGCGTTGCCATTAAAGGCCATACCAAAAACATAGAAAGATGTGGAAAGCCAATATTTTCAAGAAATCCATAGCTAAATGTGATGAGTGCGGTACCCACAAATGCCAGCGCAAAAGCTTGTAATTGGATGTGTTGTTGCATTTCATCTAGGCGCGCTAATTGCCTGAGCACACTCCAGCCCACCAAAATACAGGGAATTATAGGCAATAATGTCACAAAAATTTGTGTTGAATAACGGATATTATCATTCTTTAAATAATTTAATGTACAGATAAGCACAACAATATAAAGCAGTATTGATGCGCTAAACTCAATCAGAGATCTATATTTTTTCATACGGTACTCATGTAAAGTAAACTTTACACAAATTTAGATCAAATAGCGCACTATGTAAAGCGTGCTTTACATATTATTTTTATTTTAACTTATACAGCAACCTCGAAATGCGCCTTCAATTGAAAATTTTTCACAGCATTTATTTGCACTTTGATTATAAATTTATGAAGCTAACTGATTTAAAAGCATAAAAAAAACCTAGTAAGCATGAAGCAAACTAGGCTATAAACTTTGAATCTTTTTTCGTTGGTAGCGGGAGCTGGATTTGAACCAACGACCTTCGGGTTATGAGCCCGACGAGCTACCAGACTGCTCCATCCCGCATCAACGAAGCACCTTTATACGCCTTAAAGACGAGAAATACAACCTTTATTCAATATATGTTTAAAAGAATTATGAATGAGAAGCCGAACCACTCAGAAGACACTTATTGTTGGTCCATGATCTTAACTTCAAAATATAGTAAAAACATCCAAAGTATCAAAGAAATACACTCACTAAAATGAGGGTATGTTTAGGAGAATATGAATAACGTAAGCGTCAGACAACAATTTAAATCCAGTATATCAATCTTTATTTATTATTTTAACTAAACTATGTAATAAAAATAAAAAATGAGAATATATAAAATGATCTGATTAATAGTTGATAATAACTATAAAATCCTAAAGAAATAAAAATTTGAATATCTATAATGTAAACATTTTATAAATAATTGATCAATAAATCTCAGACTGATTCACTTAACTACTCGTTTATTTTTTAATAAAAAGTCATGTTTGCTGTTATTGCAAAAGTTGCTATCAAGTCTGGCAAAATCAATAAACCCAATTTCGTTCAATATACAAAACTAATAAAGTAGGTTTTTTAAATACAATTACTATGATTTGTAAGTTTTTCTACACTTTTTAATCACAGCATAAGTCGACTTGATTATTCAAACGATACTGATCATGATAATTTTAAATAAATCCAAGCATGTAAATATAAATTTTATCAATTAAAAAACCACCCGCAGGTGGTCATATTTAAACTATAGATTCCAGTATCTTATAAATTTTTCCGTTCTTAGTACTTTCAAAGAGCATTTCAAAGTTAGGCCGTAAAAGTTCATTTTCAACAATAATATATTTTATACGTTCATGGGTTTTATTTGGATCTACCACAACATCATCCAATGTTGCTTCTACTGCATAACACTTACCAAATTGATCCTTTACATTTATATCGAGTTTATTCATAAAAAACACCTTAAAAATTAATTAAAAAATAGCTAAAACTGTGTACCTAAAAATTCAATGATTATTAAATTTATGCTTGTTCATCGAACGAGATTTAATATACTGCAAAAACATTCAATTGTTATTATTTTTTTTATTTACTTACATTTTAAGTGTTTACCCAAAAGATCGTTTTAGATGTTATTCAGCGCTTTTCATATCTATCCTTTTATCTCCTTTAAATCATCAAGATGAAGATCAAAAAATACTTTCAATTATTTTTACTTTAGATTCACTGGTCTCGTTGGAATTCTCAATCAAATATTTTTTCGTTTGTTGAATAAATTGAAAATAATCCTCACATCTCACAGTTCCACTTTCCATCAGAAAGCCAACTAAAATTTCGATTAACAATCTGGTGACATGGTCACCTTCTAAAGTTGCTTCAACCAATTACACTGCTAAAATTAACTTTTTCATTACATTCATCTCCTTGGTACCCTTCAATTAATCTAACAAATTCATTTTACTTGTCATCGTAATAAAATTTGGCTAATAAGGTTCAATTTTATAGTTTCTAATCTATAAGCTTAAAATCCGGTTATGTTCTCAAGATGCTATTGTTCAATACAAAAGCCTGATATTTTTGTAAGGCTTGACCTTAATTTTGCGCTGATTAAGGTTTTTTTGTTATTTATTTTTAGTAAAATAACAATGTAAAGTTAAAGTTAAATCAGCCTTAACCTTCTTATAAAATGTATAAAAAATAATCAACAATAAGTAGTTGGATCTACAAAAACTGTGATGCAAACTTAATTTATACAAGTTAAGTATTACTTCAAGATCCTTCATCGAATGTTTAATTTCAAAAGAACATAAATATGATGCTTAATTAAGGTACTAATCAGCACTTAGTACACTTAAATATTGTCCAGAAGATAAAAATAATAAGCAACAGTAACATACTCGACACAACCAGTGCAGAAAGCCAATCACAGCTAATTTACTTTAAATAATTGAAATTAAAAGTAGAAAATCGAATTATCATTTCGAGCCTAACGATTATCAAAATTTATCTCGACTATTTTACTGCGTTTTTATTATTAGTGAGCAGATGTATAGTAGCGATGACCATTGGAGAGAGTGGTCTATATGACAATAAAGAAACTCGAAACTAACCTGCATGATGCAGGTTTCTTTTTTCCTGAGCGATAAGTGAAACAGCATCACATTCCACAGAATGTAAAAGTCTAGGCACATACATCAAATCATTAGATATGCTTAAACTTTCAAGGATAAGTGAATGATTACAGAGATGTAATGTTCATAAAAAGGGAATGTATTTATATAATTTTCCACTTAAAGTACATTGAAAAATCATTTCAAAATCTGGCAAATATCTTCTACCCTAATTATGATAAAGCATAAATTAGAGTAAGATTGGGTATTGCCGAAATCACCATCAACTGTGGCTTAAATATAGTATTGAAGACCAAATTGATCTTTGATATGAACATTGTGATTCAGTATGAACATACCTAATAGAATAGAAAATTTTATCGAAATAATTAAAATGTATAAATTTTAGTTTAAATAAAAATGCACAGTTAAAAAAAGCACGATATCGTGCTTTTTTTAACTTACTACTAATTATAGAGCAGTAATGTTTACAGCGTTAGGACCTTTTGGACCTTGAGTGATACTGAATTCAACTTGTTGACCTTCAGCAAGAGTTTTAAAACCAGAGTTAGCGATTTCGCTGAAATGAGCAAAAACGTCTGGACCTGACTCTTGTTGAATGAAACCGAAACCTTTAGTTTCGTTGAACCATTTAACAGTACCTTTAACAACATTTGAGTTTGACATAATCAATCCTACTGAAATTTAAAAATTTTAAGTCATTTTATGACTAGTGATAACGTCGAAAATAATAAAGAATTGAACTTAAAATCTGAATAAAACGAAGGATTATGACTAAAACTGCGATACTTAGAGAAGATTTACCAAAACATGACTTTTTTCTAGTTGTCTTTACTTTACAGGAAAAAAAAAAATAATCAAGCTTTCTTATATATATTTAACTTCTTTTAAGCTTAAAGAGGAACTTATCTACTTAAATAGCTCTCAAACGAGAGCTTTGCCAAGTAACTTAAGCTTTCTAAATCACTTTTAACAAGTGATTTAGTTGTGGCTAGTAGGGATTAAAGTAAAAATCATCTTTAAGATTATTTTTTAAAAGGCCAGCGCAATTGAGCCAGATATTGATTTGGTATTTGGATACGCACTCCGACTTGATCATGTTTAACTTTTTTATCTTCATAAAAAAAGCTTCCAAAAATAATATCCCAAAATATAAAAACTTCTCCAAAATTTTTACGACCAAGACCATGTTGATGATGACTACGATGAACCTCGGCAACAGCAAAAATATATTTTAAAGGACCCACCCGATAATCAACATTGGCATGCTGGAAAAACAAATGTACAGCCATAAACATCAGCCAACATCCAATCAGCAAACTAGGTGCCCCGAAAAGAGCCAGTACAATTAAACTTGGCCCAGCAAGGACAATTGCACTCAGCGGATGCCTCTTTTCAGCATTTAACCAATATAACCGACGTGAATGGTGATGAATCGCATGTAATTTCCATAGAAATCGATACTTGTGGCTCATGTAATGCATGAACCAAAGTCCAAAATCAATGATTAAAGCAACAATTATAATCTGCCAAAATACCGAAATTTGGTCAGGCCATAAACGAGGAATAAATCTAAAAACATCCAACCACTCTATCATTTTTGCTACAGAAACAATCAAAAATAAATTAAAAACTGCATGAACTATATCTGTAAGAAAATCTTGATGTGTATCTAACCATTTGGGTTGATAAGGCAAATAATATTCAACCAATGCAATCAGTAAACCGCTTAGTAAGATTAAAATTATTGAACTTGGCCAATACGGAATTTGCCCAGAGACGACCAACATCACGATCCATACTGTAAACATCATACAAAGCGGATAAAATAAATATTGTAGAGATATTTTAAAAAAAGCGCTCACTTATTACTCCAATCATCATAATACGCTTCAGTAGTATGCGGATTGGAATACCCTAAAAATTGAACGAAACCGCTATAATGTCTTGTTAATATGGTTTATATGGCACTACTAATATCGGCATCTGTTCAATGAATGGAATAAATTTTAATAATGAGGGTTGAATACCAAACATTTGTTTACACGTTCTACTAAAGTGTGGTTGATCAGAAAAGTGTGATTGATGAGCTATGCTTGTTAAATTAACGTCCTGCTCTATTGCTTGTAAGGTTTGCAATAAGCGTATCCACTTCCGATAACTACGATAAGAAATACCAAAATTTTCACTGAACCAATGACTAAAACGGCTTTCTGAGATATAGAGCTTTGCTGCAATTTGTTTAACTGTTAAATTCTTTTGATTATTGAGAATAAGATATTCTGAAAGATGTCTTGCTCTGATGTTCTGATATTTGAAGTCATTCTGACTACAATAACTAATAAGTTTTTGAAAAGATTCAATAGCATGATTTTGTTCTAGAAAGAATTCTCTAAGTATAATCACCAGACTTTCAGGCAATACCCGAATGGGCGAGTCTGATTGTAGGTACCCTTGTAAATAATGCTGTATGACATCTGCAAGGAAATGTGTTTGATCAATATAAATCGAACAGTAGTTTCCTGGTCGCAAATGATGTGATGTATTTGCTGCGATATACACCCCACTACTCATTATACATTTATCTCCATCCTCATAAACAACCTGAACACGCTCTCCCTCTTCCTTTGCAAAGCTTAATTGATGTGCGTGATGACGATGTGGATAATTATCACCGACAGCCCCCTCAAAATATCCAATACCATATCCAATCGATATCTTTCCTTTCCAATATTTAGCAGGCAATTTGTATAGATTAGATTGGACCATAGAAAATGTAAGCACAAGTGAAAACTCAATAAATACCATTATTTTATTTATCTTCAAATACAAAAAATAAATTAGTGGCTTAATTTATCCCACTTTCATGCCGTCTTTTTCTATAACTTTAGAGTTTGATCTTGTTAAATTTTAAACATAAAAAAACCTAGTAAGCATGAAGCGAACTAGGCTATAAACTTTAAATCTTTTTTCGTTGGTAGCGGGAGCTGGATTTGAACCAACGACCTTCGGGTTATGAGCCCGACGAGCTACCAGACTGCTCCATCCCGCATCAACGAAGTGACTTTATACGCTTTAAAGATAAGGATTACAACTATTATTAAATATATATACTAAAAAGACTGATTTAACAGCTATATTCACACAATTTTTATACTTTTATATATGTTTACAATTTTTCTCAGAAGAATATCATTTTTTAGATTAACTATATTTTAATCTTTTTAGGCATCTCTATACACTGACACTTAACAGTGGTTAGACGAGGTGGCATTCCAAATTTATAACTAGAAAGAATAATTTAAATAGACAATTCAGCTAATTAGTCAACATAAACACAACATCTTTCTGGATATATTTAGTATTAAAAAACTCATAAAAGCCCATCTTTTGATGAGCTTTTAGATCCAGTTGTATTTACTTATACACCCATAACCCTGAAGGGATATTACCAAATAAATGTATAAGCAAAGTAAGAACAATAAACATAAAGAAGAAAAAAGCGATGTTTATAGATTTATATATCATGTAATCACCTTATTTTATTTTTGTACATTAATTATACATTAATAAGGTGGAATTTTCAACATTTATTGCGACCAAAATTAAAAAAATGTATACCTTCCAAATCACCATTACTTTTAAAATGTTAAATAAGAATTATCATTTTAGTCTGATGACAGCCTTTCTAGAATAATACATAAATATCTTTATCAATTTTTGGGATTAAAATGACATCTTAAGCACTTGACTCACAACTTTATTGCGCACAAATGATTTCATAAAGCTCGATCAGTTACTCAATCTCAAAAAAATGCTTTTCGGTCACTATTTTTATTTTTATTTCTTTATAATATCTAATCATTGGATCATTTGCGTCTTTGCTAATTTTATCTAAAAACTTACTCTCTTTCATCAATTTAGAATAAGTTTTATAGCCGATAATTAATTTTTGTGGCTCCTTATTTTCTTTAAAATCAGCAATTTGCTTGTTTAGTTCTTTTAGATTAATGCTCATGTTAGCTCCCCTCATTTGTTTTATTCAATATAACACCCATTTATGACATTTTTTTGGCGAATTAAGAAAAATTAAGAGATGAAGAATGCCTCGCATTTCTGCAAGACAATCTTAAAGCTTTTAGCTAGGTATTCAAACCATCTTTAAACAGCTGCGAGTTAATTCTAGCTACAATATAAAATTACAATTCAGTGATAAATAAGGGATGATTCGCTTTATAAATAGCTAATTTTTTTATTTCATTTTCTAAATAATCTGCTGGCTCGTCTTTCCACGTCTCTTTTCCACTATCAAAATCTGAGTTACTCAAAGCCCAAGAAGAAATTAAACTATAAACAAATGTATTATCAGCAAAAATTAGTTTTGTTCTATCACTTTTATCGCTTTTAAACACTTTATGTGTAGGTAAAGAACCAAATATACCCACATGGGTATACAAATATTTAAATGTTTCATTCATCATAATGACTACTCTTGTCGTTAATTACTATACTACCGCATTCAGGCTTACTTTATGAACTTTGAGCAAAATTCTAAATTCTTGTGATTTCTATGATTTTCAACACAAAAAATTTGAAATGATATACAGAAAAAACTAAACAATGAGGTAAAAAAAACCTGCATCTTTGGGGAAAGAATACAGGCAAAAACCGATTATTCGGTAACAGGAGGAATACCTACTATTTTACTAGGGTTTGATTTTACTTGTCAGTGGCAATATATAACAACTATTAGAGCTTTCTTTTAATCGGTGAAAAACACCCAATATGCATGTTGATACGAAAATTTAAAATCTATAAATACTTAGCTTAATCATTCGACTAAAAGAAAACTGATAGACACATGTTATATTTCGCTGACTTATAGTTGACTACTCATTTATGCTTTTTAGGATCCCCTGCGCCCTCAGCTCTAAGGATTGAACTAAAAATAACAATGCAAACAAAAAAATATTTAAAATTTATTTTATGCTTAATTAAAATCTCATTTTTCAATGTTATTTGAATAAAATTATGCTTCATGACATGAGAGATTTAGTCTCACAGCATCATTTAGAATATTGAACAGAACTTTTCCCAATCTTTTTTCAAATTTATAAGATCAAATCACCTAATCTTTCTTTTGAATAAATCACAAAAGTTGTTTCAGGATAATTATTAATTTTAATACTTTTTTAAAGTATCCATCAGTCATTTATCATATTCACACAGAGTATATCTTCTTCTTCAAATTTAAAGCGATCATTACTTTTTGAGGCTAAAACACTTTATGTTTTAATCTCTACAAAATAATTTAATTTTTTCATAAGCTTACTCCCTACCACCTAGCGACAATATTTTTAAATATTGAGTTTGATTTGCTAAATTCTTGTTGTAAATCTCTTCATGGGCAAACTGTTCTAATATGGTAAAGGATCTCTTCAATAAAATTTCTCAAAGTTTGTTTGAGATAAACTTTAAAATTACGGAAAGTAAATTTTAGCTGAGAACAGTCAGTCTTGATCCTTCAGCATTATTTGAGATATAGCGAGTAATAAATTTAGTTTGGTAATTAAATATTACTGTCTCTCTATTTTTTATACATTAAATTTCAACTGCCCTCACGGAAGTAAGGTTTTTTATTAAAATGGTATGCAGAGTGGCCACAACAACCATCTTATATCTATATGATTTAATTAATTTTAAATCATAGTGTATTAGCTACCATAAAAAAGAGATTAGGCTTCAATTCCTTAATATTGCTATTTTAACAAATCCGAAAATTATAACAAATAGCCATACTTCTACATAAAGCCAACTGTACAAAACAATAAAGATGAATTGTCTCTAATTTGGAAAAATGATCTAAATATAAGCGATCAGCAACCTTACTTGGATACTTTGATCATTCCAAGATATTTCCATAGTTATGTAAATTGTTATGCAAAAAATGAATAGAAAAATATAAAAATGCATTAGAAGTATGAAATACATCGCTTTATCTTTGAACAGTGCATTTATTCTGTAGTTTATATTAATAGTTTTCATCTTAATCTGTTAAATTAAATCACAATGCTATAGAGCACAACAAACTAATAATTAAGGATATTTAATGGATTTAATACTTAATCCAACGTATACGCTCATGCTAGCTGTGTTGGTTCTATATACAGGACGTATTTTAAACAAATATATTCCCTTTTTAACAAAATACAATATTCCAGAACCCGTGGCAGGCGGATTGGTTGGCGCAATTATTTTTTATATAATTCATCAATTTATGGGATACACAATCTCAATAAATAAGCCGATGCAAGATACATTCATGTTGATGTTTTTTGCATCAATTGGATTAAGTGCTAATTTCGTAAAGCTAAAAGAAGGTGGAAAACCTTTAGTTATTTTCCTGATCGCAATATCTATCTTTGTTTTAGTGCAAAATGGTGTAGGTATGGCTGTCGCTAAGATGGTTGGTTTAGATCCTCTTATGGGCGTAATTGCGGGTTCAATTGCTTTAATCGGTGGTTTGGGGACAGCAGGTGCCTGGGGACCGATTTTCGAATCAAAATATGCCGTTGAAGGTGCATTACCTATGGGAATTGCAAGTGCCACATTTGGTATGGTAGTTGGCGGTCTAATGGGTGGACCGTTAGCACGATATTTAATCCGCAAGCATCAATTGGCTTCGCCTTTAAATACAGAAGTACGTCAAGACAATAAAAGTGCACCATTGACAGATAGTGAATATGCATTTGAAGCCCCGCAAAAGGTTCGTCTCATTACAGCAGATAACGCTATTATAACTTTGGGAATGTTTGCTTTTGCTTTGGCTTTTGCAGAGATTATGAAGAACTTAACTCTTGGTACTGCGTTTGAATTACCTACTTTTGTATGGGCTTTAGGTGGTGGCATTTTACTTCGTAACGTGATTGAAACTGGCTTTAAGCAACCGATATTTGATCGTTCAATTGACGTGTTTGGCAACACTGCGCTTGCCCTATTTTTAGCGATGGCTTTAGTCTCATTGAAGCTTTGGCAATTAGCAGATTTAGCTGTTCCAATGATTATACTATTGATTGCTCAGTCTATTACGATGTGGTTATTTGCAGTATATATATCTTTTCGTGTTATGGGAAAAAACTATGACTCAGCAGTTTTAGCTTCGGGTCTATGTGGTTTTGGAATGGGTGCAACCCCTAACGCAATTGCAAATATGCAGGCGATTACTAATATGTATGGTCCATCACACAAAGCTTTTTTGATTGTTCCGCTTGTTGGCGCATTTTTTATTGATCTAGTTAACGTTGTGGTCATCCAATCTATTTTGAAAATTTTTAGTTAATACTTCTAGCCCTCCAATTCGAGGGCACACCAAACCATCGCACTACATATATTCACAATGTAATGCAAATATAAGCACAAGATACAATTAGCAGCTTTATAAACTTTTAGAGGTTAATATGCTAATTAATAAAAGCCAAACACGCTCTCAAGAAAGGTCAGAGAAAGCTAAAGAAAATCGCAGAATACCTATATATATTTTGATTTTAATAGGATTATTCTTACTCGCAATTGTGATCTATATGCTTTCAAGCTGGTTGAATTAAATATTAAAAAAACCTCCCGAGGAAGGTTTAGTTAAAATCTTATTAATATTTTTCAAACCGCTTATATTGTACTGAGCAAACTCTTCTAGTAACTTTTTTAATCTAAAACAAATACTTCCAACGATTCTACATATGGTAAAATGATATAATCATAGTTCGTTAAATGCTCCTTCAACTGTGTACTCATTGTTTGATTAAAATTATAAATTTTTTCCAATTCTTTAAATAAGTCATCTAATTTACTTGATGTAAACATTGGTGTTTTAGAAAAAAATAATAAACTTGCCCCTAGACCAATATACTCTAAGCCAAAATTTTTATCTAAAAATTGAATTAAACTAAAAGACTCAAATGGGTTAAAATCACAACTAAAATAGCCATTAGGCTGGGCTGCAAATTTTTGAGTTTCAGTTGTATTTCTTAATACTTTTACCTCAATACATTTATCCAAAATTTTCTCAGGATGCATATTTATCTGTATTAGAATAGATAAATCTTGATCGCTATAACTGAATTTTCCATACAAATCACGAACACTTACTTGATTCTCAGGCTTTAAGAGTTGTTTAATATGATACTGAACTTCAAGAGGTAAAGCATTTTCGTAGCTAATATTTTCGCTTTCACCCTCGTCAAGGTATTCAGATAAATCAAAGTAAAGCCCATCACTCATAGAGGCATGCATCGAAGTATAGTTACATTGTCCGATATCCTCTAAAAGCAATAAAACTTTTTTAGGAGCAATTTTCTTTTTTAGTTCTATATACTGATTCTGAACTTCTTTCCAAGATTGGATATCACAAATTTTTGCAAAACATATCAGCTCTTGCGCCTCGTCGGTAAATTGAACATTTTTTTTGTTTTCCATTTGAAGTCTTGCCATACTGATTTCTTAAAAGTTGATCTCATATAAAGAATTATGTCATAAAAAAATATTATGCTATTTAATTTAGCCTCTTTTTCGTACCACCTTTAACTTCATTTAATAAAGTACGCACAGGTGCGCGAAACTCATCGTCTGTAGTCTCACCATTATTGAAGCCTAGATTTTTAAAGGCCTTATTTATTGAGATCACTAAGAATTCTTGTTTTGCCCCCGTGGTTAGCTAAACAATATTCACTATGCCTTGTAATTACTTTCAGTTCTTTAAAAAGAGACAAGACTTGCTTTAATAAAAAGGTACAACCAATTTTGAGTGCCTAAAGCATTTTCGGTTTGAGATGGTGTATAGGACCATTTAGAATTTTCAAGATCCACATCTTCCCATTTTTAATTCATCAGAGCGAGCAAACCTTGATAAAGTATTTGTAAAATATAACAAGTGATGATGGGTCCATGCTTGTTATATCCATCATTATTTATTAGTAAATGTTGCACGTTTCTTAGAGATTGAACGAACATAGTAAACGCGCCAGCAAGTTCCTCACTTTTTATCTATATAAGTTTAAGCCGTTTTCATTCGATAACTTTTTAACTTTATCAGGCGATTTTTTGAGCTGAGATTTCAGCTTTTATCTTTGAGTCTGTAAGACTTAAAACGAGTTTTGCCATTTTTTACGATACATTTTTATTGGGTTTTGCGGTATACCGTTAAAAACTTGAGAAATCGCAGTACATCATGCGACAAAGGGATTGTCTAGATGCTTTTAATATAAAGGGTTTTGAGACAAATTGAAAAAAAGATGGTACGCCCAGCGGGACTCGAACCCACTCCACAGGCTTCGGAAACCTGTACTCTATCCAGTTAAGCTATGGGCGCTTAAATTGAGATGGCACATCATAACAAAAAAAACCGCTAGGTAAAGCATTTATAAAACAACTCTTTTGCTTGATGCTCATGCTTTAAACAATGTCGCATATTTGCAATGCAGAATTCCTCCTAACTTACTTGGTTTATTTAAAAAGATCGCTCACAATACACACTCCATAAACCAAGTGAGAATTTCATGACTGATGCTCTGACGTTAAGAGATTTATCTAA